>Ga0209512_1000576_pt1 | contig 57711 bp, 31 predicted proteins | sample frozenSSSSmetaG_FD_184142 | JGI IMG/M metagenome (GOLD analysis project Ga0209512, IMG submission 184142) | Glacier valley bacterial and archeal communities from Borup Fiord, Nunavut, Canada, to study Microbial Dark Matter (Phase II) -... | ecosystem: Environmental > Aquatic > Freshwater > Ice >...
ACTGCAAATTATCTTCTAAGATAATGATTTTCAGTGAATTGAACAAATTATTTAACACTTATTTTCTTGAATATAAACACTTTATACAAACAATGAATTATGGAGTCTCTACTCCTGATTCGCATTATTAAATAAAATCAATCCTTATTAATCAATTTAAAAAAATCACTTTTATGAAAAAAACTACCAGATTATTCCTCTTGTTAACTGTTATATTAGCCTGGGGGAATGTGTCAAATGTGCTAAGTTCTGAGTGTGCCGGTACATCTACCGAAGCTTCACAGGAAACTTTTACGACGGGTTATAATTATACCTTTACTACTTCAGGTACAGATGTAACAGTTACTTTTGAATTATTAGATGTAAAAGAGGGCGTTGTTGCTTATGCCTGGACTTACAATCCTAACTTTGCTGAAGTTGCTATGACGAATACAAGTGGAAAGATCTTTACGAAAACATTTACAGGTCAAACACTTGGTGCTACTTTTAATGTGGCTTGTAAATTTGCTTTTGCCGGAGGTATGGCAGTAACAAAAACATTTGCCTACACTGTTGGGAATGTATGTGTTGCAGATTTGGAAGTTCCAACTGCTTTTACAGCAACGAAAGGTGCCGTAACTGGCACAAGTGTTGAACTGTTGCTTAATGCTACCGACAATTCCGGTGCTGTAGTTTATACAGTTAGTTACGGATCGGGCCCAATTGTACTTACAACAACCGGAACTTCCGCAGTCCAGAAGTCGTATATCGTAACCGGCTTAAATCCATCAACTGATTACAATTTCTCAGTTGTGGCAAAAGATGCAGCCGGAAATGCCGCTGCTAACAACCCAATTGTGGTAGCAGCTACAACTGTTGCAGATCCCAATCTGCTTGTAGGTAAAAATAAGGTTTGGAGTTACAATGACACAAACACTAGTTTAGATGGAACCGGTTGGAACGCAACTGGCTATAATTTTTCAGGCTGGAGTACAGGACAAGCCCCGTTTGGTTATGCAAATGCTTACACAGGTACTTACGCAGATATTAAAACAATTATTACAAAAGGTACAGGCTTGAAAACGGCATATTTTAAAACTACATTTACGATACCTGAAGGTACTGTACTTGCGAATTACGATATTGCAATTGACCATCTTGCCGACGATGGAATAATCTTATATCTTAATAATGCATCCGAATTATCATCCTATTTTACTGATTTTACGAAAGCACCATTTGCTACTCTTCCAACCACAACAATTTCTACTCCGGTATGGGTTTTAAATGCAGGACCGTATCCGACTACAAATTTAGTGATTGGAACGAATGAAATTTCCGGAATTGTAAAGAATGTAACGGCAACCAGTTCAGATCTCGTTTTCGGTATTGTTATGCGTCTGATACCAAAAGATATCCAGGCTCCGGCATCCTTCACCGCATCAAAGGGTGCAGTAACATCTAACAGCGTAGAACTGTTGCTTAATGCTACCGATGAATCAGGTGTAGTTGCCTATACTATAAGTTTTGGTACAGGACCAACTGTAGTTCAAACAAGTGGAACTTCAGGAGTCCAAAAGTCTTACGTAGTAACAGGCTTAGACCCATCAACAGAATATAACTTTTCAGTTGTGGCAAAAGATGCTGCCGGTAATGCTGCCGCAAACAATCCAATTGTAATAAATGCAACTACAACTGTAGATTTAACGGTTCCAACTATTGCTGCTCCAATTCCTCCTGTCTATTCAGCTCCTAAAGTTATTTCTATCTTTAGCGATGCTTTTGCAGATGTTCCGGGTACACTTTTTAATCCAAATTGGGGTCAAAGTACTCAAGTAGCTACTATTCAGGTTGCTGCTAATAATACTTTGAAATATACAAATTTGAATTATCAGGGGACACAGTTTACAACTCAGAATATTGTAACAATGAAGTATTTACACGTAGATGTATGGACATCGAATGAAACTTCATTGCAATTTTTCCTGATCAGCAATGCCGGTGGTGGTGAAAAGTTAGTCGAATTAACACCATTAGTACAAAACCAATGGAATAGTTATGAAATTCCACTTACTTCCTATTCTGCTGCCGGATTAAATTTAACAGGCATCTACCAGTTTAAAGTCGTAGGTTCAGGAGGCAAAGTTGTATGTTTCGATAATTTGTATTTTTATGATGACAGTGCCGATGTTGACGCAGAAGTTCCTGCAGCATTCACAGCTGCAAAAGGTGTTGTAGCATCTGATGCCGTTGAATTATTGCTGAATGCTACCGATAATTCGGGAGCTGTTTCGTATACAATTTCGTATGGTACCGTTCCAACAGTATTAACTACTTCGGGTGTTTCGGGAGTTCAGAAATCTTATATTGTTACAGGTCTAACTGGATCCACTGAATATAGTTTTTCTGTTACTGCAAAAGATGCCACTGGAAATACAGCTGTCAATAGTCCTGTAGTTGTTACTGCTACCACCCTGGCACCATTACCGGGAGCACCAGTTCCTACTTTAGATGCAGCTAAGGTTATCTCCATCTTTAGTAATACTTATACCAATGTAGCCGGTACTAATTTCTATCCGGGTTGGGGGCAAAGTACAGTAGCTACAGCTACAGCTCTTTCGGGTAATGACGCAATGAAGTACATGAATTTCGGATATCAGGGTATTGAATTGGCTGGTGCAGTTGATGCAAGTTCATTTACTACCTTGCATGTTGATATTTATTCGATAGATGAAACAAACATTAGAATAACTCCAATCAGCCCGGCAAAAGAATTTTCAATTGTTCTTACACCATTAACTTCAGGCCAATGGAACAGTTACAATATTCCTTTGTCTTCTTTTACTGGTGTAGTACTATCTAATATTATCCAGTTTAAGTTAGATGGTGGAACAGGTAAATCGTTTTATATGGACAATCTGTATTTCTTTGATGATACCAATACCGGTTTATCAAGTTTCGAAAATTCAAAATCAATAAACTGTTTTCCAAATCCATTTACTAATCAACTTACTGTTACAGCAAATTCTGAAATGAATGAGGTTGTGGTTCGTAATTTATTGGGACAAACAGTAATATCTGTAAAGGTTAATGGTTTGGTAAAGTCAATTGATTTAAGTACTATTGTTTCCGGTAATTATTTTGTTACTGTAAAATTGGCTAACGGCCAACTTTCGACTCAAAAGGTTGTAAAATTATAAGAAGATAAGTTCGTGGAGGGAAATCTCCACGAACTTACATTTAAAACTAAGTAAATCAATTATTTTCTATTAATCTCAAAAAACAAATTGTATGAAAAAAACTACTCAATCAATTCTTCTATTAGTAGCTTTAATAGCACTGGGGAATTTGTCAGCTTTTGCGCAACCAACTGCTGCCGCGCCAACACCTACTGTTGCAAATGCAAATGTTATTTCAATTTTTAGTAATGCGTATACAAATGTTACAGGCACAAATTACTCTCCAGGTTGGGGACAAGTAACAACTTATAATGCTATTACTGTTGGAGCCTCTGATGATGTGATCAAATACGCTAATATGAATTATCAGGGGATTCAATTTGGAAGCACTCAGGATGTTTCAAGTATGAAGTATTTACATATTGATGTATGGACAAACGATGTGAATGCAGCCACTTTCCCAATAACTTTAATTTGGGGTGCTGAAAAAACAATCACTAAAACAATTGCTACAAATGGATCATGGACATCGCTAAATATTCCACTTAGTGAATTTACAGGTGCAGTATTATCTACTGCTATACAGTTTAAATTTCAATCCAATGAGTGGTATACATTAGGTGCTGCTGGTAGTACAGCAAAATACACTACGATTTATTTGGATAATATCTATTTTTGGACAGATGTAACTCCATCACTTACTGTTTCGACAAACTTATTAACTGTTGATCAACCTGCAAATAGTACAAAGACGTTTGATATCTCTACAACAAACAGTTGGACTGTTGCCAGTGATCAATCTTGGTTGACACCAGGTAGTACAAGTGGTACCGGAAATGCAACTATAACATTAACAGCACAAGCAAACACTGCATACACAGACAGAACGGCAAATATTACGGTTACTGGTAGCGGTACAACCAAAACTATTGTTGTTAAACAAACTCAGTTATTTCCGATAGCTGCACCAACTCCAACTATACTTGCTGCAAATGTAAAATCAGTATATAGCGATACATATACCCCTGCTGTAACTGTATCAGCATTCGACAATTGGTGGAATATGAATATCTCTGATTGCACATTTTCAGCTGGTAACAATGGGAAAATAATGACAACAACTGCTTCAGGTAATTGTGGAAGTCCAACTTTCGTGGCAACTCCATTGGATGTTACCAGTATGGCTCAATTACATGTAGATGTTTTCCCTACCTCAACAATTGATGTAGGACTTAAACTTGTTACGGTTGCTCATGGAGAGTCAACAGGTTGGGTTTCGTTGGGAACTCTTATTCCAAATCAATGGAATAGTATTAATATTCCTTTAAGTACTTTTGTTATTTCAGCATTAACAGATATAAAACAAGTTGGATTTGTAACTACAAATAGTTTTGGTACTTTCTATATGGATAATCTTTATTTCCACGCTGGAACAACGGGAATCTCACAAGTGTATGCTGACAAAACAATTTTAATTTACCCAAGCGTTGTATCTGATAAACTTACCGTGAAATCTGAAAAAGAAATTAATGAAATAATCGTTCGTAATTTGGTTGGTCAGACTGTAAACACAGTTCTGGTAAATAATTTAGAAAAAACGATTGAATTAAGTTCAATCCCGACTGGTAATTACTTGGTATCTATTAAATTGACTAACGGTCAAATTTCTACTCGAAAAATAGTAAAATTATAGTTCTATATAAGTCCGTTGAGAAACTTCTCAGCGGACTTGTTTCCTTTCTTACTTCTTTATCCTGGTAAAGTGAAAATCTATCATCCCTGCTTCGTATTCATTCATTCCAAATTAAAAAACTTTTTATCATGAAAAAATTTACTAAATTATTTATCGTCATTATTGCTATTTTTGCCTGGTCAAATACTGCAATAGCACAAAATACAGACTGTCTGGGAGTTACTAAACTGGCAACCGAAGGAGTTTTTACCGATGGTTACATCTATAAATTTACAACTGTTGGTACAGATGTAACTGTTACTTTTGAATTATTGGACAATAAAGCTGGTCTTGTTGCATATATCTTTACTTATAATCCGAATTTTACAGAAGTATCAGCCACTAATGTTGGTGGCAAAAAATATTCTAAAACATTCCCGGGACAAACTGTTGGAGCAAATTTTAAAGTAGCCTGTAAATTTGCTTATGCAGGTGGACTAGTGGTAACAAAAATATTCACTTATGTTGTTGGAAGTTCTTGCAGTGACACACCAGCTGATACTGAATTACCAACTGCATTTACTGTTACTAAGGGGGCTGTTACATATCATAGTGTAGAACTGCTACTTAATGCAACGGATAATTCAGGTACTGTGCTCTATGAAATCACCAATGGTACTAATAAATTTGTCACTACCGGGACTTCTGGGGAACAGAAATCTTACGTGATTAGTGGATTAACGGCTGCTACACCCTATGATTTTTCGGTTGTTGCTAAGGATGTTAGTGATAACGCAGCTCTGAATAGTCCGGTTTCACTGGCTGCAACTACCTCAACAAATACCAGCACTGAATGTGCAGGAAGTTATACCGATGCGCAACAAGGTGATTTTATTGATGGTTATAACTATACATTTGCTACAGTAGGCACCGATGTTACTGTTACTTTCGAACTATTGGACAACAAGACTGGAGTTGTCGCATATATGTGGACTTATAATCCAAATTTTTCCGAAGTTTCAACAACACTTGTTAGTGGTAAAAAATTTACTAAAACATTTACTGGTCAAGCCCTTGATTCTAAATTTAAGGTAGCCTGTAAATTTGCATTTACAGGTGGAATGTCAGTAACTAAAACGCTTACTTATACTGTTGGCAATAACTGTGGTGGATCTACGGGTCCTGATTCGGAAATCCCAACCTTATTTACTGCCACCAAGGGAGCTGTTACTGGTAATAGTGTTGAGTTATTACTAAATGCTACTGACAATTCTGGTGCTGTTATTTATACCATTACTTACGGAACAACAACGCTCACTGTTAATGGAACTTCAGGTGTTCAAAAATCCTGCATCATTTCAGAATTAGCTGCAACAACAGCTTACACTTTCACTGTTGTAGCCAAAGATGCAAATGATAATGCTGCTGTGAATAACCCGCTTGTGGTAAGTGCAACAACTGATGTAGCTCTTACAGGCCTTGCCACAATTGATTTTGAAACTTTAGGACAAGACTGGTCGTGGACAGTATTTAGTAACGGTGCAGGTGGTTCGGATGCTCCAACTAATTTGACAACTCCTGTCGCTAATCCAAGTGCAACCGGAATTAATACTTCTGCAAGTTGTGCCAAATTTATCGAGGATGCTACAGCTGCTCCCTGGGGAGGTTTCTTTTCCGAAAATATTGGAACAATAACTTTTAATGCAACGAATAAAATCGTTAAAGTAATGGTTTACAAAGATAAAATTAGCCCGTTTGGTTTGAAATTCGAAGGTCCGGGTGGAAATCCTGCTTTTGAAGTGCTGGTTCCAAATACAAAAGTTAACGAATGGGAACTATTGACCTTTGATTTTACGAGCAAAATTGGACAAACCGTAAAAAAATTAGTTTTTTTACCTGATTTTGCCGCAACCCGAACATCTGGTGGTACTACCTATATCGACAATATTTCTTTCTCTGATGCTACAACAGCGGTTAAATCTGTTTCGGTTGAAATTAATGCAATTACATGTTATCCGAATCCAGCCAACAATCAAATAAATGTTTCTGCAAAATCGGAGATCAGTCAGGTAATTGTACGTAATTTGTTGGGGCAATCGGTTAAAACAGTTACAGTTAATGCTCTTGAAAAAACGATTGACTTGAGTACCATTTCTTCCGGGAACTATTTCTTAACTGTAAAATTGGCAGACGGTCAACTTTCTACCCAAAAAATTGTAAAATTATAATCTTTCAGGTCCGCAAAGATTTGATTCTTTGCGGACTTTTTTTTCTTTTATTTATACTCCAAATCAATATTTCTCATTCCCACAAATTGAGGATTAAAAATTTTCCCCCAATGAAAAAAAAATATATCACCCTGGTTTTCATGTTTTTCTCGTTGTTTGCTTCCACACAAGAATATAAACTAATGTGGGAGGATAACTTCGATAATCCTGTACTGAACGAAACACAGCACTGGACAGTGGAAGTGAATGGCAATGGAGGAGGAAACAACGAAATGCAGTACTATCGTCGCGAAAACATTTCGATAGAACAACACACGAGTGGTGTAAATTGTCTGGTTATTAGTGCGAAGAGAGAGAGCTTTGGAGGGAAAGTGGTGACTTCGGGCCGCTTGGTGACCCGTGGAAATGTATCGGCAAAATTTGGCAAAATTGAAGCACGTATAAAGCTTCCACTCACCGGAAATGGCTTGTGGCCGGCATTCTGGATGATGGGTGAAGATATTACATCAGTGGGATGGCCGCGCTGCGGGGAGATTGATATTCTGGAAATGGGCAATAACGCAGGTATTTCACAAGGAAAACAAGACCGCTTTTTCAATGGAGCCTGTCACTGGGGTGAAAACTGGACCTATTATGCCAAAGATAACACGGCACCGTATAGTTTACAAGATGATTTTCATTTATATACTATGATATGGGACGAAAGCAACATCAAAATGTATTTAGATTTAGATAAATACCCTGCAAATCTACCCTATTTCGAAATGAGCATTGCCGGAGCCGATGTAGCCGGAAATGTAAGTCATTACTTTCATAAACCGTTCAGTATTCTGTTTAATCTGGCTGTTGGAGGTAATTTTACAGGAATTACGGGAAATACAAATCTCAGCAAAATTACGGCTTTACCTGTCGATGGCACACCGGTTAAAATGTACATCGATTATGTGCGTATATTTCAAAAAGGAATTGCCGGTGAGGAATTCAGTGGCCCATCCATGATTGTTGAAACCGAAGCACCAACTGCTTTTACTGCTACAAAAGGAGCAGTTACAAGCAATAGTGTGGAACTTTTACTTAATGCCACTGATAACTCTGGCTCTGTGGTATATGAAATAAGCTATGGTACAACTAAACTTAGTGCCAGGGGAACTTCAGGAGTTCAAAAATCATATATTATCAATGGCTTAAATGCATCTACTGCTTACACTTTTTCTGTCATTGCTACTGATGCTAACGGTAACCTGGCAACAAATAATCCGGTTGTTATTTCAGCTACCACCGGCTTAAACTATAATGGAGTTGCAACATTAGATTTTGAAACTGTTGGTCACGACTGGACCTGGACATCTTTTGGAAATGGGACTAACGGATCCGAATTATATGCAGTTGTTTCCAATCCCAATCTCGCGGGAATTAATACTTCTGCTCATTGTGCTAAATATATAATTAACACTGGTGCAATGTCCTGGGCCGGCACATATTCTGACAATATTGGGTCTATAACTTTTACGCCAGATAATTGTAAAATTAAATTGATGGTTTACAAAGGCTTTATAAGTCCTTTCCTTTTGAAATTTGAAAACGGGGGAGTCAATTTCGAAAAATCTGTTCCCAATACCTTGATCAATCAATGGGAAGAATTGTCTTTCGATTTGACAGATAAAATTGGTCAGGTTATTACACGTTTCGTGATAATACCTGATAACTCAACAGTCCGGTCAGCCCAACGAATTAGTTATTGGGATAATATTTCCTTTAATTCCAATTCCGTCAACAGTATTAAAAATTTAATTTCAGAAAGTATACATTTATACCCGAATCCTTTTTCTGATCAATTAAAAATAACCTCCGAACAAGACATCAAACAGATAATTGTCCACAATTTACTTGGACAAATTCTGAAGACCTCTCTCCTAAGCTCTCGAGAAACAATCCTCGATTTAAGTGGTATTGAAGCCGGACATTATTTGTTAACACTTAAGCTTGCAAACGGTGAAACAACAACTCACAAGATAATTAAATTATAATATTTGTGCATTAAGTGAAGTCTCTGTTTTTGAGCTTTATTACTTCTCTCCAACACTGACTATCTTAAGTAAACCTATATCTTTTCTTTCTTAAAAAAATTGCGTTATGAAAAACTACATTATCCTTTTATTTTCTGCCCTGTTTCTGAATCTTTTTTTTATAAGTAATGCAAATGCACAGATCGTTGCAGTCGGAAGTGGCAGTTACCGGACAACTTTTCCGGGAACAGATGTTGCAGGAAGAAATGCCTATCCTTCCGGGACTCCATATTTAAGCGGAAGTGCAGTAGGAAAACCTGTCCCAACAAGCGACTGGTGGTCATCACTTGTAAAAAATGGAAACGCATCCAATCTTTTCAATTATCCATATACCATGAAAACGACAACTGCCGGTTTGGTAGTAAGCTATATCCCTTCTGGTGTAATCGACGATTTAACCCCTTTTTTAGTTGGTGTTACCGGGCTCAATGTTCCCAAAACCTACGTTTCTGATTATTCCGACTGGACAGTAACAATGGACTGGAATGATGGAACGCATCAGTTCCAGGCCACTTCGGGTGTTGGAATGCCATTCCTTTATTTTACAAAAAAAACTACAGATGTCGCTCAGGTTACCATAAACTCAGGTACTGTGGTTGTTTCCGGCGAAATGCTGATTTGTACAAACGTAAAAAACGGTGCTGATTTTGCCGTTTATGCTCCTACCGGAAGTACGTGGACACAAAACGGAGCGGTGTATACTTCTACCCTGAATGGCAAAAATTATTGGTCTATGGCTTTTATTCCGCTTACAGCTTCCAATGTTGCCACTGTTGCAAATGAATATAAAAAATACGCTTATGTTTTTCCTGTAAAAACAACAGCCACTTATACTTTCAATGAATCAACTTCGGTAATGCATACCGATTTTAATGTACAAACCGAAATAAAAGAAGGAACTGAAACCAATATGCTGATGGGTTTACTTCCTCACCAGTGGGCTAATTTGGCGTCAAGTTCTCCGGTTCCCGATAAATACAGTTACGCTACCGTTCGTGGTGAAATGAAAACCATGGCTGGAAACTCATTCAGTGTCGAAAATACTTTTCATGGAGTTCTCCCAACCTTACCTTATGTTGACAATTATAGTGCTGGATTTACCCCCACCGCTTTAACAGAGAAAATTGCCGGTTTGGAAAACAGCACCATGGCAACCTGGACAGATTCTTATAACGAAGGTCAGGTTTTCAACCAATTGATGCAAACTGCCCGTATTGCCAACGAAATGGGAAATATTGCGGCACGTGACAAGATGTTGAACACCATTAAAACCCGCCTCGAAAACTGGTTTAAAGCCGAAAATGGCGAAGTGGCTTTCTTGTTTTACTATAATACCACGTGGAGTTCTGCCATTGGTTATCCCGCCGGTTATGGACAGGATGGTGGATTGAACGATAAACAATTCCATTGGGGATATTTTATTGCGGCAGCAGCTTTTGTGGAGCAGTTCAGTCCGGGTTGGGCAGCGCAATGGGGCGGAATGGTAGATTTGATAGTACGTGATGCTGCGGCTTACGATCGTACCGATACCATGTTCCCTTATTTGCGTAATTTCAGTCCTTATGCCGGTCATAGCTGGGTAGATGGTTTTGCCAATAATCCACAAGGTAATAATCAGGAGTCAAGTTCCGAGAGTATGAATTTCAATGCATCGCTGATACAGTGGGGACAAGTTACGGGAAACAAAGCCATTCGTGACTTGGGGATTTACCTGTATACTACTGAGCAAACAGGCATAGACGAATATTACCTGGACACGCATCACCGTAATTTCCCGACTTCGCAAAAATACAGTTTGTATTCTCGCGTTTGGGGCAACAGCAACGATAACGGTACTTTCTGGACTGCCGATATTGCTGCATCTTATGGCATCGAAATGTATCCGATTCAGGGCGGTTCACTTTATTTAGGACAAGATACAGTTTATGTAAAACGTCTTTGGAATGAGATAATGGCTAATACCGGTATTGCCAGCAATCAGGTAAATCCTAATCTTTGGCACGATATTTTTTGGGAGTATCTCGCTTTTATTGATCCTGCGAAAGCGATTGAAATGTACAATTCCAATCCAAACCGCGAAATAAAATTCGGTATTTCGGATGCGCAAACCTACCATTGGCTTCATGCCATGAATGCATTGGGCCGGGTGGATGCATCTGTTACAGCCAATTATCCAATTGCTGCAGCATTTAAAATGGGCAATCAGATAAATTACGTGGCACAAAATTACACAAATACAGCACTTACTGTTACATTTTCTACAGGCTATCAATTGGTGGTCCCTGCCGGAAAACTTGCAACCAGTAGGGATGGAAGTATTACAGGGACTATCACATCGTCGTTTGCTCAGGCTTTTGTAGGCGGAAGTGTGAAATTAAATGTGGCAATAACCAGCGGAACTCCAACCAAAATTGAATTTATGGATGGAATTACTTCGTTGGGAACCCTAACAGCTGCACCATACGCATTTACGACAACTAATTTACAACTGGGCACACATAATTTTTACGCCAAGGTTTTTGATGGCGAAAAATACAATGTAACTAACACGGCTCAGGTTCTTGTTGGTAATCAATTACCTTACAGCGGAACAGCCTGGGCTATACCCGGAACAATAGAAGCCGGAAAATATGATGTTTTCGAAGGAGGAAAAGGACAGAACATAAGCTATATGGATGTAACAACTGCTAACCTGGGAAATTTCAGAATGGATGAATCGGTGGATGCTTCAATAGATGCTTCCGAAGGCGCTATGGTTGGTTCTCTTGCTTCAGGTGAGTGGCTCGAATATACCGTTAATGTGGCTCAAACAGGTTTATATTCTTTTGCTTTCCGTTATGCATCGGGTAACTCAAACGGTGGTGGTCCTTTCCATTTAGAACTTGACGGACAAACTGTTTCTTCTGGCATTTCTGTACCATCTACCTCTACTACAGTTTGGACAATATGGGCAACAAAAACAGTTGCTGATATTCCATTAACTGCCGGACAGCATGTGCTGCGTGTGGCGTTTACTTCAGGAGAATTTAATCTTGCTAAAATGACATTTACACGCACCGGAGATTTGACATACAGCTATCCGACTGCCAATGCAGGAACAGATATTAAAGTAGTTTTACCGGCAACTTCAACCTTGCTCGATGGTTCGGCAAGTACAGAGTCGGGCGCTAAGGCATTGACATTTTTATGGAAACAAATCTATGGACCAACGGCTGTCCTTATTTCTGATTCTACCGTTGCAAAACCGGGAATTTCCGGTCTTGCAGAAGGAATGTATAGTTTCAGATTAACGGTAAAAAATCCAGATTTGAAATATGCAACTGACGAAGTACTGGTTATGGTCACAAGTACCCAAAATGTGGCACCCACTGTTTCGCTGACTGCACCATCAAATAATTCTACATTTACCGAAGGAAAACAGGTAACACTTTCAGCCAATGCCAGCGATTTTGATGGTACAATTACTCAGGTTGATTTTTATCAGGGAAGTACATTGATTTCAAGTGTAACGACTCCACCCTATTCAGCTACCTGGAATCCGGTTGCGGGAAATTATGCGCTGACTGCTAAAGCCACAGATAACGGCGGAGCTGTAAGTACTTCACCGGTTGCAAATGTAACTATTTCAACTTTAATGTCGTGTACAACTACTTCAACCGAAGCATCACAAGGTTCATTCTCGGTGGGATACAAATGTACTTACGAAACCGTGGGAACGGATGTAACTGTTACTTTTGAATTGCTGGATGATAAAGCAGGTGTTATTGCTTATTTATGGAAACAAACACCATTTGGTGAATCTGCCATGACCAATGTAAGCGGTAAGATTTTTTCCACAACTATTCCGGGTCAAACTCCCGGAGCGACCCTCAGTTATGCCTGTAAATTTGCTTTTTCAGGTGGGTTGTCGGTAACAAAATACATTACTTATGTTGTGGGAACCAATTGTGGAAGTACAACCAACGATACCCAGGCACCAAGCGGTTTTACTGCCACCCTGGGTGCAATTACAGGCTCTTCGGTAGAATTGTTACTTAATGCCACCGATAATTCGGGGACTGTGGTTTATAATGTGGCATATGGCAGTAGCAACCTATCCGTTTCAACTGCTTCGGGAACTCAAAAATCAGTTTTGATTTCTGCTTTAAATCCCAGTACACTCTATAATTTTAGTGTTACAGCAAGCGATTTGGCCGGGAATACAGCCGTAAATAATCCAATTGTGCTTTCGGTAACAACTGCAGTAAATACAAATACAGATTGTTCCGGAACTGCTTCCGAAGCATCTCAGGGTTCATTCAGTGCTGGTTATAAATATGGCTTTGTAACCACAGGAACAGATGTGGCCATCAGTTTCGAATTGATGGACGATAAATCGGGAGTTGTGGCTTATCTATGGAATACTACTTCCGGTTTTATCGAAAGTGCCATGACAAATGCAGGAGGAAAGAAATTCACGAAAACTTTAACCGGACAAACCTCAGGGTCGATTATCAAGGTCGCCTGTAAATTTGCTTTTGCAGGGGGTATGGCAGTAACGAAAGTATTCTCTTATACAGTCGGAAATGCATGTACAGGGACAGGGATTGAAAACATGATGGCTTCCGAACCATTTTTCTATCCAAATCCGGTTCAGGACATCTTGCATTTGCAATTAACCGGAGAAAATAACCGGCTCATTGTCTCAGATATGTTGGGAAAAAGAGTTTTCGACAGCAAAGTATCTTCAAATTACAAATTTGATATGGGTACTTTCAACACCGGTGTTTATTTTATCCGCGTCGAAAATGAAAATGGGATATTGAATGGGAAAGTGATAAAAAAGTAAAAAATTCAGTGAAAGACAAACAACTAAAAATTGAGTTTATATGAAAAACAGATTGAAAATATTATTTATTTTGAGTCAGCTAACTTTTATTTTTGGATTTGCACAGCCGAAATCGAACATTGAGATAAAGGATAACTGGTATTATTTGAATGGAGAAAAATACTTTATCAAAGCCATTGGTTATGAAATTGGGGCTCGTCCCGGTCAACATCCGTATCAGGGCGTTAGAGCAGATGATCTGGATTTGATGAAATTCGATCTGAAAGTGATTAAAGAGGGTGGCTACAATACCATTCGAACCTGGAGTCAGTTTTCGGAGGCTCAATTAAAACTTGTTCAGGCATCAGGGCTTAAATTAATTATGGGTCTTGAAATTAACCCTGAAAAGGATTATGGTGACCCAACTTTTGTGAGAGAATGTGAGACAAATGTGTTGAAAGTGATGACTTATACAAAAAAATACGATTGTATTATCAGCTACCTTGTTATCAACGAACCTCAAACCGATCATATTCATTCGGTTACTGGAAAAGCATTTGTAAGTTTGATGAAAAGTCTCATTGATATTATTCACAAAGAACATGCAGGTATTCCGGTAACCTTATCGGCTAACGCAATGATAAGTGATTACATGGATGAAAGTTATTTTGATGTCTATGCTTACAATTGTTATGACCACGGAGAAGCGCAAACTGCAACCATGGGATTTAAAGATTATATTAAAGGACTTTGCAATTTAAATGGATTAGATAAACCATTTATTACTACCGAGTTTGGCTATTCAGTTTCACATAAAGGCTTTGGTCGGTACGGTGGAAATACCTTGACTCAGCAAAGCGATGGATTGATTTCTAATTATCGTGATTTGATCGATGCCGGCGCAGTAGGTATGTGTCCGTTTTATTATGCCGATGGCTGGTGGAAAGGTGGGGATAATAATTATCACAATCCGGAACAACCTGAAGAATGGTTTGGCTTTTGGGGTTATAGCGACTTGAATGACAAATATGGTACGCCTCGCCCCGTTTGGTTTGCTCTGCGCGATTATATGAAAGCGCTTATTCTCAGTCCTAAGAACAATGAAATTTATACCTCAAAAAGCATTCCTTTAGAACTTTATACCGATAAAGAGGCAAGGAAAGTTGTTGTGAAATACAATGATAAAATTTTGTATTCAAAAAGTCTGGTTAAAGAAGGATATTTTGCAGATGAAATAGCCATTGACCCGAAGGGTATTGAAGATATGGAGTTAGCATTTGAGTTTTATGATAAGGGAAACAAAATAATTAAAACTGAATCCATCCTGATTTTAGCTTCCAATGCGCCTTTTGAATTGCCAAAACTGACGATTGAAGTTACTCCCGATAAAGATTTAAACGCCGGGAAAATTGCAAGTATAAAAACCAGCATTGAAACGAAAGAAAATTTCACATTAGCTGACGATTTGAGGGTAAGTTTCAATACACATTTGGGCTGGGAAGTTGGCCCTCAGGCTACCGTTTCAATTAAAGATCAACTCGATAAAAAGATTATTACAACTGAGAATTATTTCAATATCCCTGACAATTGTTGGGTCGTAAATGCATCTGCAGGCGTTTCGGTTCGTTATGGTAAATTTGTTTTCAGAATTCACGACCAAAAAATAATTTTTCGTGGTGATTGGGCAATAGAGGTTGGTCGAAAAAAATAAAAAATGTCTGAAGTTTGAAGCTTGAGAATTTGAAACTTCAACCTATGTGTTAATTTCAATAACTACTTCTGGAACCCCATTTTTGGGGGGCAGGGGGCTTAAATATTTAAAATTATGGACAACAAAACACAAAAATTATCTTTCAAAGAAAAGGTTGGATACAGTTTAGGCGATACTGCATCGCACTTTGTTTGGGACATGGTGGGCTTTTGGCTCTTGTTTTTTTATACCGATATCTATGGAATTTCTGCAGCTGCTGCCGGTACAATTATGCTGGTGGCACGTTTCTGGGACATGGCCATCGACCCGATTATCGGTGTGGTTTCTGACCGGACGAATACGCGTTGGGGCAAGTTCCGCCCGTATATTTTATTTGGTGCCATTCCATATGCCGTGTTGGCCATTCTTACTTTCACAACGCCTGACTTTGGCGAAGCCGGCAAAATAATATACGCAGGAGCCACTTATGTGCTTTTAATGACAGCCTATGCTTTTATCAATCTGCCATATTCTGCTCTGGGTGCTGTGATGACTGATGACACCTACGAACGTGCCGGATTGAATACTTACCGTTTTATAGCAGGTTTTTCCGGACAATTCATTGTGACCGGACTGGCACTTACTTTGGCCGAGTTTTTTGGTGGCGGTAATAAAGCGCAAGGCTTTCAATATACCGTTTTCTTGTTTGCGGGTTTAAGTCTTATTTTCTTTTTTATCACTTTTAAAACTACAAGAGAACGCGTTCAACCTCCAAAAGAGCAGAAGAATTCACTTAAAGAAGATTTGAAAAACTTATTTGCAAACAAAGCGTGGAGAATACTTGCCATTGTAGGTATCATATCCTTTATCATGTTTGCCATGCAAAATGCAGCCATTGCTTATTATTTTAAATATTATCTGGGCCGTGAAAATAATGTTCAGTTATTCAATGTAATAGGAACTATAGCGCTGATTGTAGCTCTGCCGCTTTCAAAACCTTTGGCAAAAAAGTTTGGAAATAAAAATGTTTTTATTGGCAGTTCGTTGATATCGGGTTTATTCTTTATTCTTATTTATTTACCCGGCGTAACTGATATTAATACCATTTATGCATTTAATATTATAGCCAAAATGGCCTATGCTCCTGCAGTTCCATTACTCTGGACTATGATAGCCGATTCGGCTGATTATGGTGAATGGACAACCGGTCGCAGAGCTACGGGATTATATTTTTCTGCTGCCGTTTTTGCTCAAAAAGCAGGTTGGGGAATTGGCGCTGCCATTGCGGGCTGGATTCTTACTGTTTCACAGTTTGTGCCAAATGTAACTCAAAACGATACGGCTATAACCGGAATAAAATTACTTGTTTCTGTAATTCCCGGCATTTTGTATATGTCGTGCGCTATTTTCATGATCTTTTATAAAATCGATACCAAAACTACCGATTTAATGAAAAAAGATTTGGATGCTAAGCGCTTGCTCGAAAAATAAATATTGAATCCCAATAGAAACAAGAAATTTTTTTTCTTTGTTATCTATTGGGGTTTTTTTCATCCATTTTTAAATCATCTCATTTCCAAATTTTCAAATCATTTTTTAAATGAACAACTTATATATAGGTAAAAATCCGGTGAAACCGGAGAAAAAGGATGTAGCAGGTCAATTTGTCCTTATTAATGAGGAAAAATATTATCAGATAAAGAATTACGACAACATGTTGCCGTTCTTTATCAGTTTAGCCAGTGACTCCAATCATTGGATGTATATTTCGAGTACCGGAGGATTGACGGCCGGTCGTAAAAATCCCGATACAGCGCTTTTCCCCTATTATACCGATGATAAAATAAATGAATCGGCTGAAATAACCGGAAGTAAAACCATTCTGCATGTTTTAAAGGATGATAAAACCTACTTGTGGGAGCCATTCTCCGATCGCAACAAAGGGATCTACACCCTTGAACGAACCATTTCCAAAAGCACCACAGGCAATAAACTTATTTTCAGCGAAAAAAATCTGGATTTAGGCCTGACTTTCAGTTATTCCTGGAGTAATGCCGACGATTTTGGTTGGGTAAAAAAAAGTTGGTTGACAAATGAAAATAATGTAGCAACAGAGATTTCTTTAGTGGATGGTTTGCAGAATATTCTGCCCTCAGGCATCGACCGGCAAACTCAAAACACCTTTTCCACACTTGTTGATGGTTATAAAAAAACAGAGTTGGTTGAGCATTCTAATCTGGCACTTTTCCGTATGGAATCAATTCTTGTTGACCGTGCAGAACCAAGTGAATCGTTGCGGGCAAATACTGTCTGGTGCGTTGGCCTCGATAATCCGGTATTCCTTCTTAGTTCAAGACAACTGGATGCATTCAGAACTGGAGTTCATATTGTTCCCGAAACCGAAGCGAAAGGAGTTCGGGGTGCATTCTTTGCCAGTTGCAATTTTAAATTAGAACCCTCGGAAAAGAAAGTTTGGTATTTTGTGGCCGAACTTAACCAGGATGTGGTGCAGGTGAATAATTTACTGGAATTTATTCATCAGACATCCGATATAGCTTCTGTGATTGAAAGCAATATAGAAAAAGGAACCAAAACGTTAGATTTAATAGTTGCACAAGCTGATGGCATTCAGCAAACCGCCGATGAAAACGACATGGCCCGTCATTTTTCCAATGTACTGTTCAATACCATGCGTGGTGGAATCTACAATGAAAACTACAGCATTTATGCAACAGATTTCAAAAAACACATTCAGCTTTTCAATAAAAAATTAGCTCAAAAGCATAGTGAATTTCTAGGAAAGCTGCCAAAATCATTGCAACATTCAGAACTTGACAGACTCGTTCTGGAGCAAAACGACGCAAATTTATACCGGCTTTTTCAGGAATATTTACCGCTCACATTCAGTCGCCGGCATGGTGATCCGAGCCGCCCCTGGAATTTATTCAATATCAATGTAAAAGACGATAACGGAAAGAAACTCCTTTCATATCAGGGGAACTGGCGGGATATTTTCCAAAACTGGGAAGCACTTTCGCTGTCCTATCCGGGTTATATCAATGGCATTATTACGAAATTTTTGAATGCTACTACCGCCGATGGTTACAATCCCTACAAAGTGACCAGTGAAGGAATCGAATGGGAAGTGATTGAGCTGGAAAATCCCTGGTCGAATATCGGTTATTGGGGCGATCATCAGATCATTTATTTATTGAAACTGATGGAAGTTTCCCGGAATCATTATCCCGAAATCCTGGAATCGTGGCTCGATAAAGAAATGTTTGCGTATGCCAATGTACCTTATCGCCTGAAAAGCTATGATGAAATCGTAAAAGATCCAAAAAACTCAATACGTTTTAACGCTGCACTTCACGAATCAATTGAAAAGATGGTTCCGGCTTATGGTGCTGATGCTAAATTGATCCTCAATGAGCAGGATGAAGTAATGCTGGTCTCTTTTACCGAAAAGATACTGTCAACTTTGCTGGCAAAACTCAGTAATTTTATACCTGAGGCCGGCATCTGGATGAACACTTTGCGTCCCGAATGGAACGATGCCAACAATGCTTTGGTAGGAACCGGAGCTTCTATGGTGACGCTATATTATATGCGGCGTTCTGTCGCCTTTGCGAAAAATCTCTTTCAGGATTCGTCACTTGTAAATTGTTCTGTTTCGGGTGAAATGTTTGGATTTTTTGAGGAAATCAATAACACTCTGCGTGATAATTCTTACCTGCTCGAAAATGGTTTTGATAATAAACAGCGAAGGATTGTAGCTGATGCGTTGGGAAACGCTGGATGCCGCTATCGTGAAAGTATTTACCAGGGATTTTCAGGGAATAAGGCTAAAGTTTCGACATCAGGTTTGATAGATTTTTTCTCAACAACATTGGAATACTTAGACCAATCGATCCGGGTAAATAAGCGCGAAGATAATATGTATCATGCTTATAATCTGGTAAGTTTTACTGACGATTCGGTTACAGTCCGCAATTTATACGAAATGCTTGAAGGTCAGGTGTCGGTTTTGAGTTCAGGAATACTGACTCCTGGTGAAACGGTTGATTTATTGGATGCTTTACGGAAAAGCGACTTGTACCGTGCCGATCAACAAAGCTATATTTTGTATCCGAATAAAAAATTGCCTTTGTTTTTGGATAAAAACAATATTGAACAGGAAGATATAAAAGGGATAAAGCTGCTTCGGGAATTAGCTGAGAAAGGTGATACCCGAATTGTTACAACTGACAAAAAAGGCCAGTCTCATTTCAATGCGAATTTCAATAATGCCGGATTCTTACATGAAGCGTTGACAAAACTGAAAAACGAACCGGAAATTGAAGTTACTGAAGCCGATATTAAATCCGTTGAATCCGTTTACGAAAAGATTTTTGATCATCAGTCGTTTACCGGGCGTTCAGGCACTTTTTATAAATACGAAGGTTTGGGATGTATTTACTGGCACATGGTTTCGAAATTGCTTTTGGTAATTGGCGAGAATATCAAAAAAGCAACAGTCGAAAATGTAGAACCGGACATTTTAAATAAGCTGACTGCCCACTATGCCGAAGTCCGGAGAGGGATAGGAGCACACAAATCACCCGCCGATTATGGTTCGTTTCCATTCGATCCGTACTCGCATACACCCATGATGGCCGGTGTTCAGCAACCGGGGATGACTGGTCAGGTAAAGGAAGATATCATAAGTCGGTTCTTTGAACTTGGTGTTTTAGTACAAAATGGCCAGTTGAAGATTCAACCGGTTATGCTGAAAAATGAAGATTTTATACAACCAACAATCTCACGAAATTCGGAATATATAAATCCTTGTCTTTCATTTACCTATTGTTCCATCCCATTTGTTTATTTACAAAATGAAACTCAGGGAATTGATATATATTATATTGACGGTGAGATTGATCACAAAACAGACTATATGCTGAGTTCTGAACAAAGTCAGATGGTCTTTAACCGTGATTTGAAAATTCTTAAAATTGTCGTTCACTTTAAAACCTTAGAAAGGTGAGGAAAACCATTCTAAACGATATAAAATAGCCTTGTAGAAATACAAGGCTATTTTTTTTCTGAATGTATACTATTGTAAAATAATATGATAGCCTGCATTTGGCATGATGTTGGGGCTTGAAAAACCATCGATTTGATACAAAAGGAAACAATTTGTAACTTTATTTTGTTAGAAATTAGAATGGATATAATTACGGTGAGAATTTTGCTGAATTTAAAATATGGGCAAACGACATTATGAATGAGAATTTTTTGTTCAAAATTCAACGGAGTTGTTGTTTCCATCAAGTTGAATAGAGAATAAATTGTTTTTCATTTTATCGCGCTATGGAACAATATAATAAAATCATGCAATCTGTTTGGAACCGCTCTTCCGAACATCTCACAATAGAAGCTGTAGATTTGGATCGCGTACGATTTGATGAATTGATGGCCTCCATTTTTTGTCCGGGGCAGAACTACTATTACGTATTTGATTTTTTCGAACAAAAAATAAAATATATTCATCCCAATGTCGAAACTATTTTAGGTTTTAATCCTGAAACGGTTACTTTTAAAGATATTCTCAATCAAGTACATCCCGACGATGTTAAATTTGTTTCTCTGGCAGAAAAAGCTGTAATTGATTGTTTATATAATGTTATCGGACGCGATAAACTGATGAAATATAAAGCGAGTTATTGTTTGAGGTTAAAAACTGCTGATGGTAATTATCAGTTGTTTCAGCACCAGTCAATTCTTTTAACTACCGACGAAAAAGGCAATTTTGGAAAGGCACTTAATGTACTTACCAATATTAGTCATTTAACTTCGGTCAATAATTACAAAGTCACACTCATGGGATTATTTGGTGAAAATAATTTTATTGAGTTTGATATCCTTCCAAACGATCACCCTGCTACGCTCTTTTATTTTACGAAACGTGAAACGGAAATTATTCATTTAATGATTCAAGGTTTAAAAAATTTTCAAATTGCAGATAAACTGTTCATTTCTTTGAATACCGTTAAAAACCATCGTAAAAATATTCTTCAAAAGGCCTCTGTTAAAAGCAGTTCGGAATTAATTGCCAAATGTTTAAATCAGGGCTTAATCTAATCCGTTATCTCCCAAAACTTAAAATTTTATTGCTTTATATTCAAGAAAAATGACTATAAATAGCTATTGCATGCCAAAAGAAGAGCCCGTAAATTTGACTCGTTCTAAATAGTGCATACCAATTTATTGATGAATTGTATGAACTGATGATTGGCATAGGGTTTTCAAGGAATAAAAACTGGCAGTAATTATATCTTCAATGAACAAACAATCAATAAACCAAAGAATTATTAATTTTAAAATTTCAAAAACATGAAAAAGTTTATTCTTTTGGGTCTTTGTAGCTTTATTATTTCACTAAACTTAGTAAGTGCTACATCAGTATCAGGTACCATTACAACCAATACAACTTGGGATCTTGCAAATAGTCCTTATGTGGTTACGGGAAGTATAACTGTGAATTCGGGAGTGACTCTGAAAATTGATAGTGGAGTCGTCGTAAAATTTAATTCCAATTTAGGAATTTCTGTGAATGGAACATTGGCAGCACGAAAAGCCCTTTTTACCTCCAATATACTTCCATTGGTTAAAGGTGCATGGGATAGAATTCAGGCCACCCATAATGCATGTACTGTAACATTAGACACCTGTAATGTTGAATATGGAGGATCATCAGGCAATGGTACTATTTATGCCAACCTGGGGACTGTGAATCTGAACAGTACTTCCATTAGCAATTCATCCTCAAGTGGAATCTATTTGAATATTGCAACCGTAAACGTTGCAAACTCATCAGTATCAGCTTGCAACTGGGCAATTGAATACAATAACTATGGGACACTAAATAATATGGGCGGGAATAATTTCTCGGGGAATAGCAATGATGCCGCTAATATAAGTTTTTCCACAGTTGGCGGAAACTGGACGCTTCAGAGTTTGTCTATCCCATATGTTGTTACACAGAATTTGTCCGTAAGCTCTTCTATGACTATGCAAGTAGATAGTGGTGTAGTTATGAAATTCAACAATAATTTGGGTTTAGCTGTATATGGTACCCTAAAAGCCCGAAAAGTTCAATTCACTTCAAACGTTTTGCCATTGGCAAAAGGTGCATGGAGTCAAATCCAGTCTGCTTCTTCAGGAAGTATCATTACCTTGGATACTTGTAAAGTTGAGTATGGGGGAAGTGGAAATTCAGGTCTGATTTATGCAAATCAAGGCACAGTCAACCTGAATAATACTATTCTGATCAATTCTTCATCTGCAGGTATTCGATTGAATACCGCTACTGTGAATTTAGCCAATTCTCCAATTTCACTTTGTGAATGGCCTGTAGAATTTACGAACAACGGTGTTTTTCATAATATTGGTGGAAATACTTTTACAGGAAACAAACATGATGCAGCTTATATCTACTTCACGGGTCTGAGTGGTAGCTGGAATCTGGAATTACTTTCTATTCCTTTTGTTTTCTATAGCAGTTTTTATATCTATGATACTGCAAGTATGACTATTGCCAGTGGAAATGCTTTGAAAAGCAACAATTGGATTTATGTAGATGGTATTCTGAAAGCCGTTGCGGATGTTGGTCAGCGGATTATTTTTACTACTGTGAATAACGACAATATAGGTGGTGATACCAATGCAGACGGAGTAGCCACAGTTCCGGCACGTAGTTCCTGGGGAGGTATTCAATTCAGAAATACATCTAACGATGCTGAATGTGTTTTAAGACGCTGTGATATCACTTTTGGCGGAAGTGGGAACCGGGGAGGAATCATTATTGAAAATGCAAGCCCTACCATAGATTCCTGTTTGATGTCCAATAACTATTACGGAGCTGAAATACGCGGTGTAAGCAAACCGAACTTCACCAACAATACCATGGAGAGCAGCAGTGTAGTCCCCATTGCATTAACATTCGACGCTGAACCTTTGTTTTTGAACAATACCTTTTCATTTTCTGATAATCAATACGATGCTATCGGGCTTTTAGGTTCAACTTTGGGAGCTAACTCACATCTTATCCAAAGAGATGTTACCGGAATCCCAAATGTCACTTACCTGATGTTGGGTGAACTCACCATTCCAGAAGCTTATACATTAACTATCGATACAGGAATTGTAATTAAAAGTACCAGTTATTACATGGGATTTGTTGTTGCCGGAGCACTAATTGCAAACGGAGGACCGGGAAGCAAACAAATCATATTTACTTCTTCAAAAGATGATAATCATGGAAATCCAAAGGATACCAACAAGGATGGTACGCAGACCAATCCTGTGAAAGGTGACTGGCCGGGAATTATATTTGAAGGCACCAGCGATGACTCGAAATGTTTACTCAGTTATTGTCAGGTGAAATATGCCAGCATGAATAGCCGTTGGTATACACAATATATCAACGGAGGTGCAGTGACCACAATAAACGCTTCGCCAACCATATCAAATTGCATCATCAAAGATGATACCTACGGACTTTTTGCTTATCAGGCATCCAATCCGGTTGTTCAGGATGTGGAATTTACAAATGCCACTTATACTCCGGTTGCTCTTTCGGTGTCGGCGAATCCTTCATTCAATAACATCACATTCGTAAATAACGGATGGACAGCGTTGGGAATTATCGGGGAATCTGTCGGAATTGATGGGGCTATCGGTAAAAGAAATGTAGCCGGATATAATAATATCTGTTACGCTTTGCTTGGAGATTTGACCATTAATTCCGGAATTAATGTAACGGTTAATCCCGGAATTGTAATTAAGATGCAAAACAGCATTTTTGTGAATGGTGGTTTCAAAATAGATGGACTGGTAAATGATTCCATAACATTAACATCCATCAACGATGATAACTTCGGTGTTCCGAAAGATACCCGTAACGATGGTAATGCTGTTGCACCTGCCAAAGGAAACTGGGGAACCATTCAATTTAAATCAACTACGAATGATGCATTTAGTACGATCAACTACTGTAGATTATTATATGGTGGTGGTTATTCGAGTTATAATGGAACAATAACTTTTACAGATGCCGGAAATACAGTTAAAAATACCACGATTAGCGATGCAGCCTACTATGGATTAAGAATAGAGGGATCATCCGCACCCGACTGTACCGAAAATGTAGTGATTAAAAACTGCAATTACGACCCGATAGCCATGTCGCTGACTTCAAATCCAATGTTTAATATCAGTTCTCCACTTTTCAATTTCCTAGGTAATGGCAGTAATGGTATTAAAATTATTGAAGGCAATTTGTCTACCAACGCATCACTTATTAAACGAAATGTTGGACAAATATACAATGTTGCTTATATTATAGATAATCTGACAATTATGCCAAATACAACCTTAGAAATAGGAGAAGGTGTTGTTATCAAGTTTTCATATTATTACTATGGTATTAATGTTAACGGAGCACTCAAAGCCAAGGGAACCCTAACATCTCCGATTACATTCACTTCCATCAGGGATGATTCAAAAGGCGGAGATACGAATGGAGATGGAAATACAACTATTCCTGTAAAGAGTAATTGGGATGCAATACAATTTAACAGTTCTGACATTGATTCACTCAATATTTTGCAAAACTGCATCCTGAATTATGGCGGAAGTGCAGCAGGTGGCGGAGGCAGTTATAAAAACTATGGAAATATAAGGGTATTTAATGCAAAACTAACCGTTGACAGTTGCAGGATTGAGCACTCAGGTAGTAGCGCCATCGGTGTATTTGGAAGTGCTACCCCGTTAATCAAAAATAATGAAATAAACAATATCGAAAGAACGCCCATCACCATGAGTATGTTTTCGAATCCTACATTTATCAACAATACGCTTTCCAATATTGGAATTTCTGCCATTGGAATCGTACCCGAAAATTATTCAGTGGATGCAACTATTCCTAAACGTGATTTTGGAGGTTTTACAAATATTACTTATTTCCAATATGGTACAAGCAGTGTTAATTCCGGCACTCACATCACCATACCAAAAGGTATTGTATTTAAATCGAATGGTTCTTCAAAACTTGATGTATCGGGAAGACTAACCATTGACGGAACAGAAACTGAACCTGTTGTATTCACACACGAATACGATGATACTTACGGTAATCCGTTCGATACCAATAACAACGGGTCAGCTCAATTGCCAAGCATTGGATCTTACGGCCTTACTTTCCAGGATATCAGCAATGATATGAGTATCGTTAAACACACTATATTCAACTATAATGACAGGGGAATACAACTGCTTCAATCTTCTCCATCTATTCAGAATTGTGTTTTCAAAAAATGCAATTGGGGAGTTGTTTTAAACGGGGTATCCAATCCAGCAATTGACAATAATTCGTTTGATAATTTAACGTATACGCCTATTTGTATCTCTTTGGTTTCTTACCCTTCATCTTCGTTGGGAAACACTTTGTCAGGAACCACTTATAAAGCCATAGGGGTTATCTCTGAAGAGTTGGTACAGGATGCAACGCTCGAAAAGAAAGATTTTGGTGGAATAGAAAATATTCCCTATTATTTCTCCGGTAATTATACAATTGGAACCAGCGTAACACTTACCATGAAGCCCGGTATAGTTTGTAAATTTACAGATTGGGCACTACTCGACGTGAAACGGGGATTACTCGCCTTGGGTGGCGCAACTCCCGATAGTACAATCGTATTCACATCATATAAAGACGATTTTTATGCAGGGGATACAAATTCCGATAGTACAGCTACAAATCCAAAAACAGGATACCGGTGGTACGGTATTAATTTCCAGGATGTAGCACTTGATAATTTATGTAAATTAGACCATTGCATTATAAAGTATGCCGGATATTACAGTAGTAACGGTGCAATATCTATGTCCGCTGCAAGTCCCAGCATTACCAATTGTCTGATTTCTGACAATATAAATGGCGTGTTGATTAATGGTGCCTCCAATCCAAAAATCAACTATTGTGATTTTTATAACAATACTAACTATGCCGTTAATAATGTAAACAAATCGTTCGATGTGGATGCTACCAACTGCTGGTGGGGCGATAACAGCGGTCCGACACATGCAACCAATATTGGTGGAAAAGGTGGTGTTATTTCAGATAAAGTGATTTACTCACCGTGGAAATCCTCAGGTTCCGGCAATCCGCTTTTGGGTGATGTCAGTCTGAATGGAAGTGTACAGGCTTTTGATGCCTCTCTGGTTCTGCAAAATGTAGTGGGTTCACTCACACTTTCCGCATTACAACAGCAAGTGGCAGATGTAAGTGACAATGGAACTATTACATCATTCGATGCTTCACTGATTTTACAGTATGTTGCCGGTATCAACAGTGTATTCCCTGGAGAAATGAAGAGTCCGGCCATTGAAAACGATGTAATTCTTTCTTATGGTGATATCACTAAAAATGCAGATAAAACCTTTACCATTCCGGTTCAGGTAAATAATGCATCACGTAGTATTTCACTCGATATTACTACTGCCTTTGATGCAGCATTCATTGAACCAATATCGGTGACTGCAGGAAGTGATGTCTCAAACAGGTTGTTTATTTATAATATCGACAAAGCTACAGGGGAATTACGAATTGCAATAGCAGGTACTGAGAAACTAAGCAATCAGGCAGAAGTGGCAAATATCACTTTCAGACTGGCCGGAGGTTTTGTCGAAAATACAGTAATAACTTTAGGTACTGATAAATTCCTGGCAAATGAGTCAGATTATACGCTTACTACTGTTCCTAAAATTATTCAGATTAACGAACTTGTTTCTGGTTTAGGTGGAATGAATTTCAATCAATCTGATCTGTTATCCATTTATCCGAATCCAGTAAAATCAAATTCGAGAGTTCAGTATTCGGTACAAAATAATGGAACTCATATCTCTATTTCATTGTTTGATGTAACCGGTAAAAAAGTTGCAGTATTACAGGATGCAGTTCAAAGCGCAGGTATATATACTATCGATCTGAATAATCTGAATAAAGGCATTTATATTCTGAGAATGATATCCGGAAATCAAATGCAGCAACAAAAAGTTGTAGTTGAGTAACCTGTTGGTCATTAAACTAATAAAATATTATGAAACGGAAAATAATAATCATACTGCTCTCCCTTTGGTTGGGGGGGCAGTTCTCACAGGCAATCATTGTCAGGTTTCCAAACCTGACAGGGGTTGCGGGTGATACCATAACTGTTCCAATGTATGTGGACAATGACCTGACGGGAAGTAATATTAAAGCTTTTCAGTTTGATATCGGATATTACAGTTCAAATGTCAAATTTATGGGAGTTAGCACTACTGGTACAATTTCATCGGTGTTTAGTGAATTGGTTACCAAAAATAATACGGATTATTTTACTATTGTCGGAGCCGGTTCAACCTCATTGGAAGGTAGTGGTGTTCTTCTGAATGTAAAATTCGTGCTACTAAATTCAGGCTGCTATTTGAGCTTCCGAAACACAACTGCAAGTAATTTTTTTAATGAAGGTACTCCGGTTATGAGTTTTACAAACGGGTATATTACAATAACATCCAAACCAGTTGTTTACGTATATCCGGCAAATGCAATTCTGAATATCGGCGAAATTCAACAGTTTAGTGCGGGGGGAGGGACAGCGCCATATACATGGATGGTTAGTGATAACAGTATCGCTTCAATTTCAGCAGATGCGAAACTCACTGTGCTTGACAATGGTATTGTAAAAGTTATTGCAACGGATTCCCACGGATATTCGGGAGAATCCGGAAGTATTGATTGTAGGAGTTTTAATGCAACGATAAGAGACACATCTTTATATCAGAATAATTACATTGAAATCCCTTTAACTCTTAAAAATCTGGATGCAACACCCATGTATTCAGGTAAATTTGCTTTCAGTTTCAATGAGAATGTAATTTCAATCGACTCATTGGTAACAGCTAACTCAATCCTCACCGGTGGTGCTACTGTTGAATTCTTGAAGCAAAACGGAAAGGCAGTCGTTACTTTTGCATCGTCGACCGGCAACACAGATAGTGGTACACTCTTCAAGCTACGGTTTAAGATTGCAGATGTTAACGGTGGTGGTTCCTATATCAATATTGAGGAAGCCAACATCAATGAATCGATCCAGCCTAAAATTAAAAACGGATACTTCAACATTAAAACACTACCCACTTTGTATATTTCTCCTGGCTCGGCCGAAATACTTGCAGGTGAAAACAAACAATTCAACGTTTCAGGGGGTACGCCGCCTTATACCTGGGAAGTAGAGAATCCGGCTTTGGCTACCACTACCGGTACCGGTTATCTTACAGCTTCGTCAGGTGGGACCACGAAAATATTGGTCAAAGATGTGAATGGTGCAAAAGCCTCGGGAACAATTAATATATTCGATACCTGGGTGAGTGTTCGTGATTCTGCAGCAGTTGTAAGTGAAAGGGTTTTGACAATACCGCTTGATTTAGGATCTTTGCCTTTGGGTAAAGGAATCTTCGCCTTCTCGGGCAAAGTAAATACTTCTTTTTCAAAGATTGACAGCATTCAGGTAAACTCCATTGGGACTCTTTCTGAAAGTTGGCAGTTGGCAAATAAAACAGGGAAAAACCTGGCGAGTTTTGCATTGTCCGGGTCAGGCGATATCACTAACGGAGGCAAGATTTTAAACCTGAAAATTTGGTTCAACAATACTTTGGTGTCCGGCGATGCTTTCTATATCTATTGTACAGATCTTATGCTAAATGAAGGTTCTCCAAGCGCCAAAGTGGAATCGGGATATATTACCATTCAAAGTGTAATCACTGAAATAGATGAGACCCTAAGCCGGCAGGTTTTTGTTTACCCTGTGCCGGCTAAAGATAATCTGATTATCAATCTGGATCCGGAATTTAGCACTTCTATTATTGCAATACTCGATTTGTCAGGAAAAACGATTTTCAGTACTGCACTGCATGACTTCACGGGTAAACAATTCGTACTACCGGTTCAGTCATTAACTCCGGGTTTTTATCTGCTTAAACTACAATGTTTAAGGAAAAATACGGTATTGAAATTCAGTAAAAATTAAATACCTGATTATTTTTAAAGAGGTGGCAAATCGAAAGTATTGCCACCTCTTTTCATTTGTAAAATCTTATGTGCAGATTATGTGTTCTGAATAGGTGGTTGTATAGTTTAGTACTTATGTAAATATATTATGATCATCATTCGCTGTAGTTGCTTGAGAATTTATTAAGTGAAAAGTATATTTAGCTGCAATTAAAATAAATTATTTATAGATAATACTGTTTCAAGTCGAAGAAAACCAATCAGATAGAAACTCTGATTGGTTTTTTTTAGTTAGATAAAGTGTAATTCTTTTTTAATCCAGCCTCTCTTATTATCACCAGCCTTATTTTTTTTATTAACCTATTTCGAAGAATTTTAAACTATTTCTAACTTTAATTGTTAGAGAGCACTGTAGGAAAGTTTCCGAACTGGACCAACTATTTTAATACATTCAATAAGATTTTGAACTTATTTAAATTCTATAGCTTGACATGATTATTATTTCGCTGTTCTTAATTTATTAGTTTTTCCACTAATCTCATATTGTCCTATGGATCACAACAATAAAATTCTGAATGCTGTTTGGAATCGGTCGTCTGCACATATTACAAAGGAAAATATACAGATTGACGGCATCCGTTTTGACGAACTTATGGCTTCCATTTTTTGTCCGGGACCGTACTATTATTATGTAGTGGATTTTTTCGACAGGCAGATAAAATATATGAACGCCAATATTGAAAGTATTTTAGGATTAGATTCAGTAACAACCAAATTTGAAGATATAATTGCCCGGATTCATCCCGATGATATTCAATTTGTTTCTAAAGCTGAAGAAACCCTGCTCAAATATATTTATGAAAATATTGGCAGTGATAAGGTAATGCAATACAAAACTAGCTATTGCTTCAGATTAGAAACTGCAGATGGGCAATATGAGTTGTTTCAGCACCAGGCAATCGTTTTGTCAACAGATGAAAATGGTGGTTTTGCCAAATCGTTGAATATTCATACCAACATTAGCCATTTTACTTCTGTCAATAATTATAAAGTCACGCTTCTTGGATTGTCTGGTGATAACAGTTTTATTCAGTTAAATGTATTGCCTTCAATTCCTCCCTTGACATCTTCCTCGCTATTTAGTAAACGTGAAACTGAGATTATCCGTTTGGTGGCCGATGGTCTGAAAAATCTGGATATTGCTGAAAAATTATTTATATCATTGAATACAGTTAAAAACCACAAGAAAAATATTCTTCAAAAAGCATCTGTTAAAAGTAGCTCGGAATTAGTTGCCAAATGCATTAATGAAGGTCTGATTTAATCTCAATACATTTCCTGCCCTAAGAATAAACTTTTTTTATACGATAAATGACTATAAAGGGCTATTGCAAGTTTAAAATGTACCAACTAATTTTGACTCGTTCTAAATAATAAATATAATATGGTTAGAGAAGCTTAATCTTATTGTATAAAAAATAATTGTACCGGTAATACAAGTTGTGTGAAAAATATCATTTAACGCGTTTATTTTGTTTCAATTATTTTCTTTTTAAAGTTGTATAAATAAATACTATACAGAGATAGTATATACTACCATAATTTTAGTATGTGAACTACAGAATTAATATTGACTGTGATGTAAATAACGAAGAAAAATTAATAAAAGGTGGAGATCAGAACCCACTTTAAAAAACGGGACGAAACCGAAAGGTCTATTGAGTTGGAAAAATCAACGATTCAGCAATATAATTCCTGACAATTCAATTGTTTTTGCGGATGGTTGGAAAACAATGGGAAAAGATTCTGTGATAGAAAATTTTTTAAAGATAAATTTACCTATAAACAGAGGCTTTAAAACTTCAAAAATTATGAATGGTTCCAGTCCCGGAATGGTATATCGTGTGGGTGAGTGGTCAATGGATTTTATTAAGAGTGACTCCACGATTGGTACAAATAAAGGTGTCTTCACGCTCATATGGAAGAAACAAACCGACAATAAATGGAAAGTAGAAGTGTTGCAAACGGGGTCGAAGGAGTGATGGAAAGAGATATTACCATGACTGATAATCTTTTTATGTTGAGAACTTACAAATATTTACTTCAAAAAGTAAGTTAGAAAACAGATGCAACGGAGATCCATTTCTACTCAATTTGCATGTCAATTCCAAAAATAATTTGATTTGTGGAATGCCTCCAAACAACAAGAAATTTGATTTATAATAACTAAAAAATGAAGTATGAGAAATTTATTTAGATCGTTAGTCTATTTCACACTGATTATAACAGTCGTTTTTCTTTCCAGGTGCACTATAGCCGACGATATGGGTAAGATTCAGAATTCGCTGGATAGTCTGAAAATCAGTATTGGATCACCACAGTTTAATGCTTTGGTTCACCTTGAGTTTGTGGATGCAAAAACCATGGAATATATTCAAGGTAATGCAACAGTAACTCTATCCGGTAAAAATGCGGCAGATATTTATAATAATATTGGTCAGCGGTCTGAATCTTTTACCACTATGATCGGAATGCTTGATCTGGTTGTTGATCCACACAAAGTAGATACCAACACGATAAAAGACAATCCTGTTGAATTTCAGGTTAGTGCATCTTTAGCAGGTTATGCAAGCATAACACAGAAAGTATTTGTGCATGAAAATAAGACTAAGTCAATTGTGATTTCTTTGATAAAGCTCAGCAATGCACCATCGGGAGTTAGCGTTGCTCAAAATACCAATTTTGCAACTTCATCCCCTGAAGGTCAGGTCCTGCAAATTTCAGGGGAGTCAATGAATTCCGGTAATCAGACAATTACAATTCCAGCCGGTGTAATATTAAAAGATGCTTCCGGTAATCCGGTTAGTGGAACAGTAAGTTCACAGGTTATCTATTTTGATCCGACTTCAGAGGATGCCCAGCAAGCTATCCCGGGAGGTTTGGACATTACTGCAAAATTGCAGGATGGATCAACAAGTCAAATTAGTTTCATGTCGGCTGGGATGTTTTATGTTTCCCTGAGTGCCGGAGGAAAAGAAGTTAAGAGTTTCGAAAACGGAGGATTAAAAATCAAAACGAATGTTTCACCAACGCTATTTAATCCAAATACAGGTGAGCCCGTGAAAAACGGAGATGTAATTGAAATGTGGAGCATTGAAGAAGGTTCAGGTAACTGGGTATTCGAAAAAATGGATACCATCAAAAGTGTTAATGGAGAACTTGTACTCGAAGAAACTGTGACACATTTAAGCGGTTGGAACTGGGACTTTCACTATTTGTCATGTCGTTACGGACCTAAATTTATTTGGAAAGGGGCACTGACGAATCCTGCATCCGTGATTGTTAATGCCAAAATGAAGAATAACATATATCCAAGAAGAACTTATATAAATGCAAAACCAAATGATGCTTACTATGGGAACCTTCAGATTTATAATACACCCAAAGATGTTCCAACGGTATTTACTTTCTCTGATGGAAGTAATAGCAGCAATCCACAGTTTACTTTTTCGCCATCTACATTGGATATCGCTAACTTATGTGAAGGGAAAAACTATGAAATTACAATCAATGAAAAGGCCGGTGATTATATAACGGTAAATACCGATTTGTCAGTATCGTCAGGTTCAGGTACAAGTTTTATTATCAAGCCCAATTCAACTATTTATTTCAAACCGTCAACTGTAACCAATTGGTCGTATGCCGTTTTGAAAAATGGAATAAGTAATTTGAGAGTGAATGTAGGTACAGAATATGATATTTTTGCCATGTTCGGGAATTCTTCTGGTTATGCCAAGCTGAAAGTGGAAAATATCGACAGTAATACGCTGAAGATCACCATGACTCCAACTGTACAGTTTGGATCAACACCCGAGACAAATAAAACACGGTCGTACACGGTTCCAAAACCATCGAATGGTATTATCACTGTAAAATACGATATTGTATTACCGGATAATATTTTCTATCAACTTAATTAAACACCTGAGCAATATGAAAAAAATATTATTAATTATCTGTTTATCAGTTATTACATTTGCAATGATGGCGCAAACTGAAGGAATAATTAGTGATTCGAATAGCCGCTCTTATTTTGGTGTAGCTTTGGGCATAAGTGGCTCAACGAATGGATTTGGTGTGAATTTGAATACAGCATTAAATAAACGATTTGCTTTGAGATTGGGATATGAAAAGGTTGATAAGACTTTCAAAGATGCTTTTGTCTACAGCCAGGGCGATCAATCTTTTAATGCTTCACCCGTGTGGAAAACGGGTGGATTATCGGCAATACTCGATTTCTATCTGTTCAGGGGATTTTTTGTCTCCGGTGGTGTAGTCTATTCTAATATGGATTTAACTGTCAGGATGATGTCGGGCAGTTCACTGAAAATTGGAGATATTGATTTTCAGCCCAATGAAATTGGAGAACTTATTTTGAACGTAAAGCCTGCAGAAAAACTTGCACCGTACGGAGCATTTGGTTTCGGGAGAAATATTTCGCGCGATCATCGCCTGGCTATGAGTTTGGAAATCGGGACCTATTATATGCAGTCCTATATGATGGGTGTCACCGGAACTGAATTGTTTGCTGCAAATGGTGATCCGGCAAATCAGGAATCCGTCGATAATATGAATGAAACTTTAAAAGGGATCAGCTGGAGCGGTTTTTATCCGGTAATAAAACTGGGGGTATCGTATAAAATCTGGGGTGAAAATAAGTAAGGATAGATGAAGGAATTGTATTCAAATTAGGATATAAAAGGATACAAATAAAAGTTTCTAAAATTACATTATTCATTCAAATTTTTATCGTCTATCCCTCAATTCATTATTGTCGAAATTAGTTATTATCTCAATCATAAAAAAATTATACATTTAATCAATTAACAGAGTCCGACAACTTCCGAACTAAACGGGTAAGTCATGAAACATTTAAATTCGAAATTTATTTAAAGAACAATATGAAAAAGATTTTACTTTTATCAATAGCCTTTATGCTTTGTGGCTTAACAATTAAAGCACAATGGAATCAATCCTTAACCGGTCAAAGTTCATTGATAAGTGGATTAAGTGTAGTAAATAATGATGTTGTGTGGGCTAAAGATCAACTGAATTCAAAATTTTCAATTTCCACTGATGGAGGACAAAGTTGGATTACAAAAAATCTTCCTCTATCGATGGTTGGAAAAGTTGGAAGTTTTTCAGCTGTGAGTGCCACTACTGCATTTGTTGTAATGAGTATGGCTTCAGGGACATATACGCAAGGTGTTTATAAAACAACCGATGGTGGCGATACCTGGACAAGACAGACTTCTGCTTTCCTTTCACCATCATCTTTTCCCGATTTAGTGTATTTCTGGAATGAGAACGACGGAGTTGCAGTAGGAGATGGTGTGGATAGTGCTGTGGGGAATCTTGATATTTATACTACCAGCAATGGCGGAAATCAATGGAATCAGGTGACAGCGCTCAATATGCCAACAGGTGCATTTGATTGGACCCTAAATTCGAATAGCTTGTTAAGAGTCCTCGGAAATTCCTTTTACTTCTTTTCCGGATTGGGGAAGATTTATAAATCAGCCGATAAAGGATTATCGTGGACAACGATTAATACACCGTTAACAAATGCAAACAATGCAAGATTTGACTTCAAGGATGACAATAACGGGCTATTATCCGATTATAATTCAACGAATGGAATCTATTCACTTTATTCAACCAGTAATGGTGGACTTAATTGGTCAAAGATCGATTCTATCTCTAAGGTTTCTGAAATTAAATATATTCCATCACTAAATGCGTATTTCAGTACAAATTCAAATTTAGGATTATCATATTCAACAGATAATGGAGCAACCTGGACCATTCATCCTTCATTTGTAAATGTAGGTTTACGTCCTGTTGGTTATGCCCCTTCGGGTAAAGTATTTGTTGGTGGCTGGAGTTACCTGTACAATACAAATAACTATACCGGAGTAAATCTTGCAGTCAATAAGGTCGTTATAACAGGTTCAAAAAATCTCGATATCACTTTCAGCAATGAGGTAGATATTACAAGTGCTCAGGATACAGCCAATTATTTGCTCAATCACAGGGAAATCAAAGATGCATCTAAAAATTGGATTTATAATAAAATTGTTCTTTCGTCCGCAACAGTTGATAATATAAATAAGTCAGTTGTTCATCTTGTTGCAACATCAGATTTCCCCATTGATACACTATATTCTAAAGTGTTAAATGTAAAAGGCCTGAATGCATATCCTTCAATTTCAAAAAATTATACTAATATTCATACAAGTTTAACCAACTATTCGAATGTGAAACTAGCTTTAATTGGAAGTAGCTATTTTCTGAATAATGTACTGGATGGAACTAAAGCAAACTGGAATGTCTGTTGGAAAGATCCGGCAAATAACATACAGGCTTCAATACCGGTTGTAAGTGTCAATGGAATGATTAATACCTGGAGCTTCCCGAATGTAATATTGGATGGAGCAAATCAAGGGATGTTCAAGTTTTGTATACCTAACGAAGATAATACACCAGATTGGACTAAAAAGAATTATGGCTCTGACGTAATATCTAATTATACCGGAACCGCTGCAGCTGATGTTGATAGGGTGACTGATGGGGCTGGTGGGGCATTAATTATTCTCACTTCAGGATTGAAAAAAAGATACGATATCAAACTAATTATTGATCAGACAAACTGGTCCGACATCATTACACTAAATATTGAGTACAATAACAGTACTTCTATTCAAAACAATGCGGAATCATCTTTAATTGTTGGTTACAGTATTTACACAACGATTGGAACTCTGGTGGCAACCGGTGAGTCGGTACAAGGACTACAATTAAAAGATATAAAAGAAAATTTAGCCAAAGGTGTTTATTTGATTAAAGCTAAGTTGTCGAATGGTGAAATTCGGAAATATAAAGTATTAATGCAATAGCCTGACAGAATGGATAAAACTCAAATACTTTCAATTGTAATTTCTGAATTGCAATTTTAAATATTGAGAATTGCGGTCCATAGAAATAAACAGATCATACTGTTTCTGAGGACCCGCATATTTCCGGAAGTTTTCTATTGACTATAAAAAAAATAACCGTGAGTTTAACTTACGGTTATTTTTTTTAAATGATAGAAAAGCAAATCTTTAAATCAGCTTTTTTGGCACACTACTTTCCACTGATCAGTTTTCCTCACGTCTTAGCAGCCCTACGTACCTGCATATTTCGCCTTTATTGGTAATGCCTTCCAATACAACCGAATAATCATTTGCCTTGTCGGCAGTATAGAATTCTACATGTACTGTTCCGGTGCTGTCGGATACCAGTTTTGGATTCCAGTAAATAGTTGTACGCAGGTCAAACTGTGTATTTAAGCGGACGCTATCGATATTATACTTTGGGACATAAAATTCGCTTGGTTTTTGATAGCCTAAAGGAGTGATCGCAATTAAGCTGATTGGCGTTTCAGCCTTGCGTTGATATCCTTTTTTCAGAGCGATAGCAATAACACCATTTCCGCCCTTTGACCCAAAGATTGTAGTACCCGCACCTTTGAAAACAGAGATTTCTTCCACATCGTTCGAGTTAAGGTAAGTAATATCCTCAATATTTGTTGACTCTATATCGTCAATCAGAAATAATGGATTATTACCACTCCCTCGGATAGAAACCTGAGTGCCGTTTACCTCAATTCCGGGTATCATCGATAAAATTTCTAAAATGCCATATCCGGGATAGTCCGCCAGTTTTTCTGCTGTAAATTTAGTATCTTCCATCCCGGAATAAAAATGAGTTTCGACTTTCTTGTTTATTGTATTCGCATTGACAACTACTTCACCCAGATTTATAATACGCATGCCACCTTCGGTATAATACTTTTCTTTACTCTGTAGAAAATAGTCGGTATGTGCCGATGTGTCTTCCGGACGTTGCACGGGAATAAAAACCGTTGATTTTGGAAATATATCGGGGTCGGGGATGACTTCAACATCTCCAAAGGTTTTACTCTTTTTTGCCTTTAGAATGAAAGAGGTGCTGTCAGGGAATTCTATACCATCTATCGAAAAGCGACCAAGTCTATCGGTCTGGGCCAGTTTAATCAATGATTTATAGGGCGAAAACATGATGATTCCACAATCTTTGGAAGGCTTATTGAAAACGTTTATTACTTTACCGGAAAGTACCTGTCCTGCTTCCAGAAAATAGTCAGGTTCTTTGTATTTGCCTTTTAAAACATCAGCGGTACTAAAACGTCGCCAACCTTGAGTCAACATCAGCAAATCCAATTTTTCGCGTGTGGAAGTCTGGTTGTCGATAAAATAAGATGCAGGGTCCTCAATATAACCTTTGATGTCGGAACTTAGCAGCAAATAACTCATAATATTGTCAGACAAGCTGTCCAATTTTACGGTACGGCTATCGGTTACACTGATAGAGAAGTTACCTTCACCGGATTTGCCTATAGCAGATTGGATATTCAAGCTCAGTTTTACGGGCTTGCGTGTTCCGTAAGCCGCTTTATCCGCCACCATTGAAATTACCGGTGGTTTAAGGCTGTGAACAAAGCAAAGCCGTTCGCAATATGTGTTGCCTGTAGAATCAATTACGGAGAACGAAATTATACCTTCCGGAAGTAATGTCTCTGAAATCTGACCCGTCAATTCAATGAGTGGTTGAGTCACCAGCATTCTGCCACGTGAATGAATAAGTAAAAATAATGATTTGTCCTGTAGCGATGTGCTGGCTTTGATTTCATAGTAAATCTTTCCCCTGTTGTAACCCAGATGTAAATTTATACCAGCAGATTGTGATGTTGGAAAGTTAAATCGCTTTTCAATACCGGTTGCCGATTTCACAAGTGCATAATATTTTGTACCCGAGTCGGTTACCAGAATGAACTTACCCATACCTTTGTGCAGCGATGAAAATTCGGTGACTTCTTCATTTTTATCGGAGAATATCTTACCTGAAACTTCAACCGACAATCCATCAGTCCCGATGGCCTTGAATGCTACAGTTTGTAGATTATTATTTAACAGGGTGCCGCTTTCGGGGAAGAATTGCACATCAAATCCGGACTTTAATTCAGGCAGGAAATATCTGTTTTTATATTTTAATCCGGGTTCTTTAATTTCGGCTTCAATGATTTTCATCGAATTGTCGGTAGAGTCAATAGCCAGTAACCAGTTTACTTTTCCATCTTTATTGGTTGTAAGGGTGATTTTCTTGTTTTGATCTTTTCTCCAGCTCTGAACTATCTCCACACTTTTGCCCGATATAGGCTTTTTAGAGGCATCTGTAAAAAGGAGGGTAACAGGAGTTTTATCATTCAGACTTTTACCATAACTTATCTGACTTGAAACAAAATCATCGATGGCATTCCCAATATAAATATTTTTGTGGAAAAAAAAATCGGTAGAAACGTTTTGCATCCAGTACGTATAAGCCCGCAGCGCATAACTACCCGATGAAAGTTCAGGTTTCAGAGGGATGCTTCCAGCAAATCCAAGCGAATCTTTTTTTATTTTTACACGGGAAATGACCGCATTGGATTTATCAATCAATTCGACGTAGATAAACTGACTTAATGTATTTGGGATATGGGAAGCGGCATTCACAACATAACCTTTGAACCAGATATTTTCGCCGGCGCTGTAATAAGGTTTGTCAGTCTGCAGATAGACTTTTTCCTGTGGTGAGTTTACCCATTGTTTCACAAACCGTTTGGAGATGGTCTGAGTGAAATTTGGAGCCTGATTATTGGAAGAAAATAAAACCAGTGATGCTGAAAAGAAAAGCGCAAGAAAAAACAGTCGATAAGTGTTCCTCATAATTAGATTTTAAAAGCCATTCGCAATTTTTTTTTATTTATTGAATATGACAAATACACATCAGCAATTTGTGACGCTAAATATACTAAGCATCTGCCGGTTTATCAGCAGACGCTCAACACACAGTGTATAGGGATATTATTTATAAAATAATTAAGACTTTAAAATATGAGCATAAATTATCTCATTTACTTCAGTAAATTCTTTGCACTGCGTTCCTGTCTTTTCTTAACTACTATTGATAAAAGAATAGAAGCGGTAAGAAACGCCACAATCACACCCAGGGAAGTGAAATTTGAAATATGAAAAGCATATCCAAATTCGCTTGAGAATTCATTTAAACACATTTTTAAACCGATAAAGGTCAGAATTCCGGACAATGCATATTTGAGGTAATGGAAAAATTCCATAATGCCGTGCAACGCAAAGTATAATGACCGTAATCCCAGGATGGCAAAAATATTGGAAGTATAAACAATAAAAGGATCTTTTGAGACCGAAAGCACTGCCGGGATTGAATCTACAGCAAAAATCAGGTCGGATGCTTCAATAAATAACAATACCACGAAGAAAGGTGTGGCGTGATGTATCCCATTTTTCTTTACGAAAAAATGTGGTACAGTCATGTCATCGGTTACAGGCATTATTTTTTTAAAAATGCGGATAATAAGATTCTCGTTAGGATTAAAAGCTGATTCATCTTTCTTTTCGACAAGCATGTGAATACCGGTATAAACCAGAAATGCTCCGAAAATATACATGACCCAGGCAAAACGTTCGATAAGCGCAACTCCCGCGAAAATAAATACACCCCGCATGATAATGGCTCCTAAAATACCCCAGAAAAGGATTCTGTGCTGGAATCTTGGTTCGATTTTGAAGAATCCGAAGATCATGATAAAGACAAACAGGTTGTCGACGCTTAATGATTCTTCAATCAGGTAACCTGTCAGGAATTCCAGGGCTTTTTGCCTGCCCAATTCATAACCGGCAATATTTCCTACAACGAAGTAGATTCCAATATTGAAAACAATAGCCAGTCCTATCCAAAACGCACTCCATAAAAGGGCTTCTTTAACCTTGACTGCTGTATTTTTTTTGTGAAATACATATAAGTCAAGCGTCAACATGATTAGAACAAATACAACAAAACCTATCCAAAAATTAATACTTATTTCCATTTTTACAATCCAAAATTATTTCTCAACGGAGATGTTGAAAAAGTTGTACAAAATTACTCAAAAAATTGTATATACCCAACCTGACCTAAAACTTCGCACTGTATATAAATTATTCTTAACGTAAATGTTTCTAAAACTCGAAAAATCATTATCTTTGCCTCAAAATTGGGTTGTTAGTTTTTAAATCCAAAGCAGTAGTATTCAAACCAAAGCGCATAATTTGAAATCCGTTAGTTCATATAAACGGATAATTTGTGAAAATTAAAATGGTCAAAAAATGAAAAAAACACATTTCAAAACCTGGATGTTATATGCATTGATGTTGAGTTTGTTCGGCATTTTTACTTTCATTTTGTTACAAAAAGGTGAAGCATTCGAAGGAATAAATAAGATACAGATTCATGCTGCGACCAATAATAATGGTTTTGATTCTTTTAAACTCTCAATTTTTAACAACATAGCCGAACCTTCGGCTATGTTGTTACTACAGATTATTTCCATACTTATTGTCTCCCGTATTTTCGGTTATTTATTTGCCAAAATTGGACAACCGACGGTGATTGGGGAAATTCTGGCCGGAATTGTTTTAGGTCCATCACTGTTGGGGTATTTTTATCCGGAAGCTTTCCATTTTTTATTTGCAGCTAAATCACTCGGGAACCTGTATATTTTAAGTCAGGTCGGGCTTATACTTTTCATGTTTACCATAGGCATGGAACTAAATTTAAGTGTGCTTAAAGAGAAAATCAGTGAAACATATGTGATTAGCCATGCCAGTATTGTAATCCCCTATTTTTTGGGTATGTTACTGGCTTATTTTGTTTATGAGGAATTTGCTGCGTCTCAGACAGATTTTCTTTCTTTTGCTTTATTTATTGGTATATCAATGAGTATTACTGCTTTCCCCGTCTTAGCCCGAATTATTCAGGAGAAAGGTTTATCTAAAACACATTTGGGAACTATAGCTATTGCCAGTGCTGCTAACGACGATGTTACAGCATGGTGCATATTGGCAGCAGTTATTGCCATTGCCAAAACAGGAAGTTTTATCAGTTCATTGTATACTATTGCAATGGCTGTAGTCTATGTAATGGTCATGTTGTTTATAGTCAAACCATTTTTGAAACGGATTGGTGAAATTTACCACAACAGCGAAGTGCTGAATAAAAGTATAGTAGCTTTTTTATTATTAGTATTAATACTTTCTGCATTTACCACACAAGCAATAGGAATCCATGCCTTATTTGGTGCTTTTCTGGCGGGTGTTGTGATGCCTCCCCTTCCAAATTTCCGTAAATTGATTATCGAAAAGATAGAGGATGTTTCCGTAACTTTGCTATTACCCTTATTTTTTGTATTTACCGGATTACGAACAGAAATAGGATTATTGAACACACCTTATTTGTGGGCTATCTGCGGAATTTTTATATTGGTTGCTGTGGTCGGAAAATTTGCCGGAGGTGCATTTACTGCACGCATTTTGGGTGAAACCTGGCGGGATAGTTTATCAATTGGTGTTTTAATGAATACCCGTGGTTTGATGGAACTGATCGTGTTGAATATCGGATACGAAATGGGAATTCTGCCACCTCCAATTTTCGTTATGCTGGTAATTATGGCCCTGGTTACAACTTTTATGACAACACCTGCATTGTCAATAATAAACCGGTTATTTCCCGAAAAAGATTTGGAACAGGAATATATTCTCCAACAAGCCCAGGGTATTTTTAAAGCCTTGATCGCATCAGGTAATCCTGAAAATGGTAAAACTTTACTGAATGTTGCCAAGACCGTGCTCGACGGCACAAAAAATAGTCTGGCTGTAACCGTTTTGCATATAACACCCGGCACCGATACAAATCCAATTTATGGAGAACAATTCTCAATTGATAGTTTCAAATATATTAAGGACGAAGCAGAGAAGCTGGAAATCCCCATTTCTACCGAATATAAAGTGACCGATAATATCGAACAGGGAATTGTAAAAACGGTAAATAATAATAACTTCGACTTTTTATTGGTGGGTGCAGGAATATCCTTGTCGGGCATACCGTTTTTTAAAGAAAGTACCTTGTTCGGAAATATAAAATGGCTCAATAAAATAATCAACAAAGTATCTCAGGAGCAGGTTTTCTTTTATCCTGGTACGCTGATAAAAGATAAAACACGTTATTTTATTGAACATAGTAATTGCAGTGTGGGAATATTTGTCAACCGCGGATTTACAAGTATCACTACGACGATGGTCCTGTTGAAAAGCGAATCGGATGAGTTCCTGTTACGCTATGCACGCCGTTTGTTAAGGAATAATTCAGAAGTACAGATTCATATTCTGGACTTTAAAAAACTGGCAGTAAGCAACGAACGCATTCGTAAAGCCATTCATGAACTAAAACACCAATTTCCAAACAGGGTGACAATGAACAGATACACCCGTTTCAGTTCTAGTATTCTTTCAAAATACAGTTTCATGTTAATCAGTTATCAGACCTGGAACATCCTCTCTGTATCCGACAAAAAGGAATTGGAAAGTATTCCTTCTACTCTGATAATCAACAAAAAAGTGAGCCGCTTCCATGTCGGGGCACACAATAAAATTGTGGAGCATTTAGCAGTAGACGTTGATGCGGAGAATTTTGAATAGCAGACAGATATTAGTAGGTAGTTTTAAGTCGGTAGTCGGAAGTAGTTTACAACAGATGGTTTATAGCATTTATTCTGGTAATTGCTTGATTCGGTTTTTATGAAAAAAACAGCTCCATTTCAACTTTTTGAATATTCTAAAGTTCAAACATGCTGACTAAAGCAGATAAAAAACTCGAAATTGTATTAGATGAGTTTGTTTAAAAAAATTATACAGCCAGGGCTTTACTTTAAGTAAAGCCCTGGCTGTATAATTTCAGCTCTTTAACTATCTTAAACTACTTACTGCCAGCTTCTAACTACTTACTAAGTGAATTCCATCCCTGTGCCCGCATTTCAATTTCCTCACCTTCACGACCTACTAGTTGTAATCCGAATTCTGGTTTGGTGATATGCCCTACAACTGCAATACCTTCCATAGCTACAATTTTATCGTAATCTTCGAGTGAGGCAGTGAAAAGAAGTTCATAGTCTTCGCCTCCGTTCAGTGCTGCGGTAACAATATTCATATTCAATTCTTCTGCCATAACTACGGCCTGATAGTTAATCGGAATTTTATCTTCGTACACCCGGCAGCCTACATTGCTTTGCGAACAAATATGCATCAACTCCGACGATAAACCATCCGAAATATCCATCATAGAGGTTGGCATAATTCCTTTATCACGGAGCAGTTTAATGATATCCTGGCGTGCTTCAGGTTTTAGTTGTCTTCTAAGAATATAGTCTTTATCTTCAAATTCAGGTTGTGCATCCTCGTTCCCAGAGAATACCATTTTCTCCCTTTCCAACAGTTGTAATCCCATATAAGCCGACCCCAAATCGCCGCTGACACAAATCAAATCATTTTCTTTGGCACCCTTGCGGTAAACGATCTTATCTTCATCCACTTCACCAATGCAGGTAATGCTAATAGCCAATCCGGTCAATGAAGCCGAAGTATCGCCACCCACCAGGTCCACACCGTATTTCTTGCAGGCCATTTCTATTCCGGCATAAAACTGGTCCAGATCTTCTACCGAAAAACGTTTGGAAACACCAATGGACACTGTGATTTGTTTCGGATCGCCGTTCATCGCGTAGATGTCCGAAAAATTAACGATAGCAGCCTTGTAACCCAAATGCATGAGCGGTACATACACCAGGTCGAAATGAATACCTTCAAGCAAAAGGTCGGTGGTGACGAGAACTTTCTTGTTTTCGTAACTGAGTACAGCGGCATCATCGCCTACACCCTTTAGGGTTGAGGGATTGTTGTCTTTGAATTTTTCAGTTAAATGTTTGATTAAACCAAATTCTCCGTAAGTTGCTATTTCTGTTCGTTGCATGTTCAATATAAAAAATAACTTTTCCAAAGCGCAAAAACTTTGGAAAAGTTAGATGATTAGATTAGTTTAAATTACAAAAGTACTGTGTACGTTTTGAGGTTTATTTACAGTTTATTGATTTTATCAATTCGCCTTTGATGTCTTCCACCTTCGAAATCAGTTACAAAGAAAGTGTCCACCATATCCAACGCTTCCTCTTCAGTGATAAACCGTGCCGGCAACGAAAGTACATTGGCATCGTTGTGACGACGGGCCAGTGCAGCTACTTCGGGTTTCCAGCACAAGGCGGCCCTGATGCCCAAGTGCTTGTTTAGCACCATGCTGATGCCGTTACCGGTTCCACAAATGGAAATCCCATAATCAAACTCACCACGTTTAATAGCCGAAGCCATAGGATGTGCAAAATCGGGGTAATCGCTACTTTCTGCAGTAAAGGCACCAAAATCTTTCAGATCCTTTACGCCTTCTCCCTGAAGATATTCCACTATTTTGGTTTTTAGTTCGAAACCTGCATGGTCGTTGCAAATTGCAATTCGAAGATTTTTGAATGGATTCATAATCGTGTTTAATTATTTGTTTTGCAAAAGTAGAAAATTATTTTCAACAAACCTCGCATTTTTAGGTTTCTCCTGTTTGGACGAAGCATGTATCGACTCTAAAACATGCATAATAATCAAAACAATCATTCATTAGATGTTGCGTGAATTTTTCTAAAGATCCAAATGTTTATATAATTGTAATTGTTAGAGACGATGCATGCATCGTCTCTAACAATTATTCATTGCGTTTGTTTATCTGCAACAATGCAATGTCTCCAAATAATCAATTCATTAAATCGTCAGATGATGCCGGTTTTGTTTTCCCAAATCCAAATTTTGTGCTTTAACGTTCTTTAGACGATGCATGCATCGTCTCTACAAGATGGAAATATTGTTTTATACCGGAATATCCCGGTTCATTTTTCCGCGATTGTACGAAAAATATATTCCGGAAATACTCAATAACGAAAAACTGATAAAACCCCATTTCATAGCGGTTAGGAACAAGGTATCGGGCACCGCGTCAATTGCCTTTCCGTCAAATAATCCGGCAAAGAAAAGCGTGACAATGGTCATGCTGATGATTTGCCCGATCACGCGCATCGAAGCAGCCGAACCTGAAGCCAGTCCGTATTGTGTTTTATCCACCGAGCTCATGATGGTATTCATATTGGGTGAGGAAAAGAATGCAAATCCCAAACCAACCCAGATTAATATCAACACGATCAGCCACACAGGCGTAGTGTCCGTGAAAAACGCAAAAGCAACAAGTCCCATGCTGCACATCGTCATTCCCAATGTTGCAAAGTAACGCGGTTGAATCCGATCGGAAAGCCGTCCAACAAAAGGTGAAAAAACGGCCATCATCACCGGCTGTGCTATCAGTATTGTTCCCGCCTCGCGTGGCGAAAATCCCTGAATCTTTTGCAGGTACAGACTTAAAAAGAAAACAATGGCGGAAGTGGCGCTGTAATTGATCAGTGCTGCCACATTGGAATAAGCAAACAAGCGGTTCTGCGTGAAGAGTTTTGTGTCAATCACAGGCAATGACGACCGGCTTTCCAGCACCCAGAAAATGATCAGCGCCGGTACAGCAGCCGCCATCATCAGCCAGCCCGATGCTCCCGGAATACGTGAGGCTCCGTACACCAAGCCTACAAGCCCCAGCATATAAAAACCGATTCCCTTTAGATTGATTTTCCTGCCAACCACTGTAACTGGCTCATCTTTCTCCATAAAAAGAAATGCAATCACCGTGGAGAGAATGCCCAATGCTGAAGCAGCCAGAAAAATGGATCTCCAACCTATATGTTGGGTCATAAAACCACCTACGAATGGTCCGAACGCAAGTCCCATATAGACTGCCGACACCGAAATGCCAAGAACACGGCCCCTGTGTTTGGGCGGAAATGCTGAGACCAGAATGGCTTGTCCCGTTGTATTTGTAAATGCCGCACCTATCCCCTGAAGAAACCGGAAGAAGATAAGCCAGAACCCCGAACCCGCCAAGCCACACATCAACGATGAAACCGTGAAAATGATTAGCCCCGCTTTATAGAGGCGCCGGATGCCCGTAAGATCACCCCATCGGCCCACTGGTAACAAAAACAGAGCTGTGGAGAGCAGAAAAGAGGTTACTACCCAGCTGAGCGTTACCGAATCGAGCCCGAAATTTTTACCAATTGCAGGCAAGGCAATGTTAATCGACGACACCAGAAAGGTACCCATAAAGGAGGTAACTGCCACGATCAGCATGATCGAAATTTGTCTTTTAGTCCATTGCATAAATTAATTTTTATTATTGATGATGCATGCATTGTCAATTAACCATCAAATAAATAAACCATAAAACAATTCATTCATCATATGTTCATTATTTGACGATTCATAAATTGTCATTACAAAGGTAGGGTGTCATATCCTATTTCTTCTCCCACACGCTCACTTCCGACAACCGCTGTTCGCTGATGCGTGTCGATTTGCGGAGGGAAAGGGTAAAATTTATTGGTGCTTTTACCAGCGTGAAATGCTCCTCAAGGATAGCGTGCATGCCATCAAAAGAACTGACGGGTTCTCCATCCTTTTTAAATCCACCAGGCCAGTGCTCGCGTTTTACCTGATGATTTTCCCATTCATAGGTGGAAGCAATGATCAGCATTCCATTTTCATTTAACCTTTCGTGAATATCTTTCAGGAATAATATCGGGCAAATCAGTTCTTCCAGCAAATTGGGTACAATAATTAAATCATAGCCCGAATATATCGGTTTCAGATTATTGGCATCGGCCTGCATAAAGAGAATGCGTTCTTTTCCGTCCTCGAGACCGTAATCGGCCAATACTACATCCCTGTAGAATACCAGTTCACCTTCGTCTTTAACAATATAACGGATAAAACCGTTTTCCTGCAACTGAATGGGCAGGCGGATAAATCGTGCCGAAAAATCGAGGGCCGTAACCTGTTCGAAATGTTGAGCCAGTTCAAAAGCCATTCGTCCGGTATCTGCATTTAAATCGAGTACCCTGACGTCCTTTCTGTCTTTCATCAAATCAATCGCTAATCCGGCCAATTGTTTCTGAAAATTTGCATATCGTGAAAATGTATCACCCCAGTTCGTTTCGCAGGAGTTTGCAACTTCTGTATCCGTTTCATATTCATCATTGTGAATAACGAGTGGTGTTTCCGATTGAACGATGCGGAAACCTGCATGTTGATAAAAATGCCGGCGGAAAGCATAACGTGCATCACGTATGGCTTCGTTGCCTGTGGAAATCCATGAGCCACCTTTTAACAAATTGTGATTCCCATCGAAAGTTGGTGTAGTAAAATCATCGTACATGGGATGCACCTTAAAGCCGGGATAACCCGTGATTGGTGTTTCGGTCCATTGCCATACATTTCCGGTTACATCGAAGAAATCACCCGTTTGAAAGCGATCGACCGGGCAAGGAGAGGCATAATGTTCCAGGTTAATATTACCAGGTGCGGTTTCCCATTCCAGTTCGTCAGGGACATTACAATAATCTGCTAACCTGATCCACTCTGCTTCGATAGGCAAGCGGAATGTTTTGCCTTCAGTTTTTGTTTTCCAGTTACAATATGCTTTTGCTTCGAGGTAATTCACTTCCACGGGCCAGTTCCAGGGCATCGGAATTTCTTCAGCCACTAAACGTAACCTGTAATTGTCACCTTTTTTACGCCAGAAAAGTGGCATCTCAGCTTGCTTAAATCTCCGCCAGTTCCATCCTTCTTCCGTCCAGTATTCCGGTGTCGTGTAACCTCCGGTTTCAACGAAAGCCAAAAACTCTCCGTTTGAAATTAAATATTTCGAGGTTTTAAAATCCTTAACCTGCTCACAATATTTTCCATATTCATTGTCCCAACCATAAAGCGGACTTTCAGATGATTTTCCTAAATGCATTTCTGCTCCAGGTACAGTTAAAAACTCATTAAGAGGTGCTTTACCACTTTCGGTACAAATCTCGCCAAAATTTCCCGCCACTAGTTCTTCTAACGGGAGTTGTCGCATGAGAACGGATGAGGTTTCGAGGTGAATGCGTTCGTGTTCAATGCCCATCAGAATAATCCAGAGCGGATCGTTCCAGCCGATAGGAAGTGTTAGCGGGGCCTGCAGAATGACTTCAAAGACCACTTGTTTTGCTTTGTTTCTATACTCACGTACATCATCCACCGCAGGCCAGTTATAGTGTTTCTCATTTAAATCATCCCAACTCATTTCGTCCACACCAATTGCAAAAATCGATTCGAATTCGGGATTGATGCGCGTTTCGATAAGCTTAGCAAGAAAGAGTTTATTGATAAAAAAAACTGCTGTGTGACCAAAGTAAAACAACAGCACATGTCGCAACGGATCACCACGTTGAAAAAAAACTTCATCCGATTTTAATTGCGTGTAAAGTTTCTCGTCGATAGCCCATGTTTTTTCAAAATAGTCCAATATTTCCCGGCGCTTTGTTTCCGGGGTTCCACTTCGCAAATTAATTGTTTTGGTTAATAAATCCTGCATCATTCAGTATAGTTTTTTATGTAAATATATTTTATCCATCACGAAAGTTCCGTTTCCATCTACATTTCTTTTTATTTGTTGAATGGATGTGTAAGGTTCGAATCCCATTTTACGGTATAATCCAATGGCGGCCACATTTTCTTTCCAAACGCGGATAAAGGCATCGGTGTAATGCTGTTTGTCAACCATAGCGAAGAAATTGCTCAGCAGTTGTTTTCCTATTCCTTTCCCACGGGATTGTTCAGTAACTATAATTTCTGCAACGTAAACACATTTTTCAACCGGAAAGTTTTCGCCAATTTCTTTGGGTAACGATTTGTCGTACTTCAACGGACACGTCAATAGTGCTCCGGATAGCTGACTGTTTTCGAGTGCAAGCAACACACTCCCTTTTTCAAAAATAACATCAAAATATTTATTCAGTTCTTCGGTATTAATATACTGTTTTGATAAACCAGTTGAAAAGGTCTCAATATACAGTAAAATGATATCATTCCGGTATTCAGCATTATTCGTTTGAACTATTTTCATGTTTGTAAATGAATTAATTAAACAACGGCATCCTTAAAGCGTTGCAAATTTAAGTAAATAAGGTCTAACTATCAACAATAACGAAAAAAAAACACCCACCTATTTTCGTGATGAAAGCAGGTGGGTGGTTATTGAGACGCAATATTAATAATCAGAGTGGCATCCATTTTATGGATATAGAAGAGAAACTAGGGGCATTAGCCGGTGTTTGCGTGGCAGCAGTTGTTCCTTTTGTAAAAGAGAATGAAGAATAATTACCCGTGGCGCTTTTATCGGTGAGTTCCATACAAACTTTATAAGTCCCATCGGCCACAACTTTCCCGCTTGCATCGGTTCCATTCCAGAAACCGGTAACAGTACCAAAGCTAGTCAATGTTGCGCCTGTGCTCGCATCCACCGTGTTTCCTTTTGATGAACTTTCCCATTTGGTAAGATCATATTTCCGCTCTGCAGCTTTGACAGTTAAAGTCTTCACAAATATCCCAGTATTGCTCTCTATCCAGATGGCAACAATATTCCTTGGGGAATAACCACCGCCGGTAGTACTTGTAACTGAGGTGACAACTAAACCTGTAGTTGGCGTAATGGAGTCGATAGGTGGATTCGTTGTTGTGCAACTGATACCTACGATTAGCAAAGTTCCCAATATAAATGATAGAGGGATGAGAATTCTTCTTTTTTGTTTCATCTTTTTTGTATTAATTGTAAATATGGAAGAGAAACGTATTGAGTCTCTAAAAGTTGTGGAGTACATATTATTCCTGTCTGAATTTAACTAAATTTATTGTCTGGTAGTTACAAATAAGAATATTCTAAATGGTTTCAGTGTATTTATATATTTTTCCATAAAGGCATCTTCCTTTAGAAGATCTTTTTTCATTTTGTTGATTGATGATTGCATATCGCGCATCATCCTGTTCAGGTCGGCTTTATCCGAGTTTAAAAAGCTCAATAAACTTTCAGCCGATTCAACCTGATGACGTGCCGACGCAAGAAAATCCAGAATCTGTTCATCCTTCATTTTTGTGCCCTGAAACTGTTTGTTCTTGTAAAGCATATAACTATTATAATCAGCTACTCCTTTGTTGAACAGGTTCACCGCCATGTTGAATTTTGTGGTAACAATAAGTTGCTGATTAAATGCAACCTGTTTCCTTATCAGTGCATTCGTCATGCCAAATTGTATAATCCTGCGGTTTTCGCGTATTGCTTTTTCCAGTTGGGTTAATCCTGACAGCACTTTTATCGAATCGTTATAATTAAAGTTTGATGGAATTTTAAGTTTCGAGAAATCTCCCTTCTCAAATTCTTTATGGGTTATTGGATTTTCAGAGAATTGCCAGATTGGGTCGAATGGAATATGTGATCTGATAAAATCTGCCGGAGCAATCATAAAATACTGATCGTCAAACTGCATCTTATACTTCCCGTACTCCAGATGGCCTGCTGCCCAGGTGGCATCAATTTCGTAATATTTACCGTCAATCAAAACAGCATTCCAGGCATGACCATAATTAGCCATTTCACCTTTCTGATCGGTATAACCATAGATCACAAACGAGCGAATGCCAACCGATTCACAACAGGCATGAAACAATTCGGCATAGTTTTGACAAACACCCTGTCGTCTTTGTAAAACTTCATCTATGATTTCTTTGGTATTGGCGTAATCTTTCTTAGAATTCAGCATGGACAGATCATAGCGGATGTTATGCGAAATCCAGTAATAGATTGCGCGTGTCTTGTCGGTCTTTGAATTTAAATTTTGAGTCAGGTAAAGCGCTATTTCAGCGGCGGAGTTCAAATTTGAAGGAACAGTTCCGGATTTTTTGTCAATCTTGCTGTAATCGGCACTAAAAGCGTTGACAATATTGAATAAGATAAGAAATAGGATGATATATTTTTTCATATAAGTTTCAGAGCAATATTAATTAAAAGTACAGGTTGTTTTCCATTCTGCCCGGCAAATATCAGAGGAAACATACACAGAAGTTCTCTCTAAAATTATGCCACATATTTTATTTTCTGTCAGCTGAGTCGAACCGGGTATTAATTTTCTTGAATATCAGAGATAAACGGTATAAATAAAAAAAGCGTATATCTTTCTTCTCAAAAGAAAGATAAACGCTTTTAATAGTAATCGTGTTCGATAAATGAAATTAATTCGAATAATCTGTTAGCTGCAGTAATCCTGTTTGAGAACGGACTAACTTTCTATTACTTCCCCCAATTTATCCCGACAAGTCGGAATGGGATGTTAGTGTATTGGTTTGATTTATTCAGGAAACTCCATCAAATACGCTTTGATGAAAGCATCAATATCGCCATCCATAACAGCCTGCACATTCGAAGTCTGGTAATTGGTTCGGTGATCTTTCACCCGGCGGTCGTCGAAAACATAACTCCGTATCTGCGATCCCCACTCAATTTTCTTCTTTCCGGCTTCAACCTTGTCGGAAGCTACGCGGCGTTTTGCAAGTTCCATATCGTAAAGCATCGATTTCAGCAAACGCATGGCATTGTCTTTGTTCCCAAATTGCGAGCGGCTTTCTGTATTTTCAATCGCAATTTCTTTCATCTCACCGGTTTCTTCGTCACGGTATTTGTAGTGAACGCGTACGCCGGTTTCCACCTTGTTTACATTCTGTCCACCAGCACCCGAAGAACGGAAAGTATCCCAGGTAATATCGGCCGGATTAATGTTGATTTCGATGGTATCGTCTACCAATGGCACCACATAAACCGAAGTAAAGGATGTCATTCGTTTGCCCTGCGAGTTAAAAGGAGATACACGTACCAGCCGGTGCACACCATTTTCACTTTTCAGGTAACCGTAGGCCATTTCGCCTTCAATTTGCATGGTGACCGTTTTTATACCGGCTTCCTCGCCTTCCTGAAGGTTGGTGATCTCACATTTATAGCCCTGGCGTTCGCACCATCGTTGGTACATGCGGAAAAGCATTTCAGCCCAATCCTGTGCTTCCGTTCCACCGGCACCGCCAACAATTTTAATCACAGCTCCAAGCCTGTCTTCCTCGTGCGAAAGCATGTTCTTAAGCTCAAGGGTTTCTATCAGGTCGAGTGCATGTTTGTATGCTTCGTCCACTTCTTCTTCGGACATTACCTCTTCGCGATAAAAATCATAGGTCAACTGAAGCTCGTCCGCGGCAGTTTTCACGGCATTGTAACCGATCACCCAGTTTTTTAAATCTTTCACTTTGCGCATCTGTATTTCAGCCGCTTTGGCATCATCCCAAAATCCGGGAACCTGCGTGCGCAATTCTTCTTCTTCTATCTGTATAAGCTTCGTATCGACGTCAAAGATACCTCCTCAACGCATCCTCGCGCTCCAACACATTTTTCAGTTGGTCTATCGTTATCATTATTTTGTTGTTTAGTTAATTAGTTGATTCGTTAATTAGTTAATTCGTTGATTGGTTAATCCGTTGATTGGTTACTTTGAAAAGTTCCAAACTGTATCGCCGTTAGCAAATCCCACCATGCATTTTACTATTCATATCACGAAGTTCATATCGCGCAGCTAATATCTATTCATATCACGAAGTTCATAACGCGCAGCAAATATCTAATCATATCGCGTAGCTAAAAGATCGCGAGCTAATATCACGAAGTAATATCTTTTAAGTCAAATGTCTAAAAGAAAATGCAGGGTAGGAAAATAGTTAAAAATCCAACGACAAAGCCTGCCAAAGTCTGACCCGGAGTATGTGCTTTGAGTCCTATTCGTGATAATGCGACTATGGCCGAAACAGATAATACAATAATAAATATCCAAAATGGATTAATAGCCATGCGATAACTGACGCCGAATATAGCCCCGGTTAAACCACCAATACCGGCAAGATGCGCACTTATTTTCCATTTGAGATTTATTAGAACGATAATGAAGATGGAAGCTGCAGAGCCAATACCCATGGCAACAATAAAAATCGGAAATTGCATGGTTCTCCACATAAACATTGCCCAGAAAACATATGCCAGAAACGAAAACAGATAGGGCATTGTCCGTTCTTCGCGTTTTGAAATAAAGATATCATGTACCTCTCCACGGCGCATCATCAGCAATACCGGTACAGCCGGAAATATTCCTGTAAATATAAAAGTTCCCGCTATGGCAATCCAACGCCAAAGCATAGGCATTGGAGAAAATACATCCATGTTCATCAACATCATGATACCGTATGTTGGCATCAATAGTGGCTGAAATACCAGAGAAATTATTTTATAAACAGTTTTCATTTTTGAGTATTTACAATTTAATAATATGCAACTTGCCCGCTTATTGCAGGTTTATTATTTCGGTTGGAAAATAAGCTGACTTAATGTATTTTATAACCTCTGAACAACAAAACCTAAACGCCGAACCTTTAAAAGAGAATGAACATAAAACTTTTCAAACTCCTGAAATGTATTAGATTTCCTTCCGCATCCTTGCAACCGGAATATTTAGTTGTTCGCGGTATTTTGCTACTGTTCTGCGTGCAATGATATAACCTTTAGTTTTAAGCACTTCGGCTAAGGCATCATCGTTTATAGGTTTGTGCTTATCTTCGTTTGCAACACATTCCAGCAAGATTTGCTTTATTTCTCGCGTCGAAACTTCTTCGCCCGAATCATTGGTCATCGATTCGGAAAAGAAATACTTCACCGGAAAAATCCCAAATTCTGTCTGAATATATTTGCTGTTGCTTACACGTGAAATCGTTGAAATGTCGAATCCGGTCCTGTCTGCAATATCTTTCAAAATCATTGGTTTCAAATAGGTATCATCACCCTCGATGAAAAATGCTTTCTGAAACTCTACTATGGCAGTCATAGTGGTAAGTAATGTTTGTTGACGCTGTTTAATAGCATCGATAAACCAACGCGCGGAGTCAATTTTTTGTTTAACAAACATCACAGCGTCCTTCATCTCCCGACTCTGATTTTGCTTGTTGCCCGCATAGTCCTGAAACATATCGTTATAGGTAGTATTTACCCGAAGCTCAGGAATGTTGCTGTTGTTGAGATGCACAGAAAGATGATTTTCATCATTTTCTAAAATAAAATCCGGAACTATTGTCGACATTGATTTCTCCAGTATGTTCCCACCCCAGGCGTTTCCTGGTTTGGGATTCAAATGGATAATTTCGTTCATTACCTTTTTCAACATTACATCATCCATATCCAGACCACGTAATATCTTATCGTAATGTTTTTTGGAAAATTCGTCGAAATATTCTGTTATAATACGTTTCGCCAGTTTTGTTTCAGGTGTTAGTTCTTTGCGATCCAGTTGAAGTTTCAGACATTCCTGTAAATTGGAAGCTCCTACACCGGCAGGGTCAAGTAGTTGAACCTCCCTGATTATTCTGTAAATATCTTCGTCAGTAGTTTGTACACCAGCCTGAAAAACGATATCGTCTACCATGGCTTCTGGCGTGCGGCGTAAATAACCTTCATCATCAATATTTCCGATCACGTATTCGGTCAGTAAACGGTCTTTTTCTGATAATTTCAATAATCCAACCTGGTCAATCAAAAACTCATGAAAAGTCATGCCAATTGAAAACGGAATATCTTCGTGTTTATCGTCTTTGGAATTATTATTTGTTTTGAGCTTATAATCCGGGATGTCGTCATCTGCCATATATTCATCCAGATCAACATCATCGTTATTACCACCATCTTCAGCGTTGAAATCATCTTCCGATTCACTGCTCTCATTATCCTGATCGGCACCTTCTTCCAAAGCCGGATTTTCTTCCAATTCCTGACGGATACGTTCTTCCAGCTCCAAAGTAGGTACTTCGAGCATTTTAATGACCTGGATTTGTGCAGGCGAAAGCTTTTGCTGTAATTTTTGTTGTAATTGTTGCTTTAACATAAACGAAATACGATTCGTGCTGACTTTTATTAAGCACTTGACCACAAAGATACACGTTTTTTTGAAGAAAAAGGCAAAAAAGTGCTTCGCTTACAATTTTCATACCTATGAAACCGCAATAAAGGAACAAAGGGTTTTAATGAAGTTATTTACGCAATATGCTAATATATTGCTTTATACGGTAAATGATATTTGATTTTTTATTCCGTTTTATTAAAATCAAATCGCGATGAACTGCCAGCCTTAACTTTAAAATTTTGCTTTAATAATTATGGCATATAGTAAATTATATCTCTATCCTGGATATAACCTTATATTTATACATTATTGTTACCTCCAACTTAAAAGTCGTGACATATATATAGTGTCGCATATATATAGTGTCGCAGTTGAAAATCTTTGCTTCCTATCCAGTTGTCACTTGAAAAACATACTTTATATGTCATGCCTATTTAACATTAGAAGTTACGACCTTTAAACAAAAGAATAATAAAAACATTTTTCAATTTTACAACTGATTCTGAATAGTTCTTTCATAATTTATTAGTGGATTTTGTTCATAGTTGAATTTCCTTTTAAGATATACATATAATATAGATTTGTCTCCCGATTTTTTCAAAAATCAGATAATGCTAATTAAAGGATACTGATTTAATCCCTTAATATGGATATTTACAGTCTTCATACGATAAGAAAGTATTATTGATATTCTCTTTAACTTCTTATTAAGTGCCGGTTTTTTCAATTTAGAATTACTAATCAACATTTGAAACAACCCAATATTGACTGAATTTGAAAAATAAACCGGGATAATCCCCTTTTATTTGGTTTATTAATTTTTCTTTTCGTCTTTTCTTTCGCTCAGAATAACTAATTAAGCTCGTTCTTTCATGCCATTGTCATTTTTTTTCATTCAAAACGAAGGTGTATTCACCGTTTTTGAGATTTTATATCCCCGGGAACAAAGTTTTTTCGATTATTTTGAAGCATTTTTCAACTGTTTTCTTCAGATATTCCCCAAAAAATGCCCGAAATGACGGGGAATTTAAAATGACAGCATATTTATCTGAAATTATTTTCGATCAAAATCACTTTCGAATCAGGTATTTAGGGCGATTTTATGTTTTAAAACATAAATATTTGCAGAACTTATTAGGTTTGTAATATAAAAGCGACTACTTTTGCACCCGCTTTAAGAGAGAAGCACGGTACTAAACGCCAAACGGGAAGTAAAATTTATTTTTCAAAACGTTTGGTCAGTAAATAAAAAAGCACTACTTTTGCACCCGCTTTAAGAGAGAAGCCTGCTAGGATTTACCATTTAAATACTTGGAAAAATAAAAGCAAAACATTTTTAAAAAGGTTTGGTAGTTTAGAAAAAAGCAGTATCTTTGCAGCCCGTTTCGATGGGGTTTTTTTGAAAGACAAACACGAAACACGAAACGCAAAACAAATTATCAAATAGGGAGCTATTTAATAATAACACAAGAAGTCTTGAGAAACAAATGCACTGTGAAGTGCACTCTCCGAAATCCTTTAGGGGGTTAGGGGTTTTTTAAGCATCGATCTTTGAGAATACATGAACAACAAATAATGTAGTATAAGGAAGGGAAATTTTTTTTATACCACGTCAATTTTCTACAATAAATCAAAAGAGATAGCATCCGAGCAAAATAAAAAAGATACAACGAAGAGTTTGATCCTGGCTCAGGATGAACGCTAGCGACAGGCCTAACACATGCAAGTCGAGGGGCAGCATAAAGGTAGCAATACTTTGGTGGCGACCGGCGCACGGGTGAGTAACACGTATGCAACCTACCTGTAAGAGGGGAATAACCCGGAGAAATTCGGACTAACACCGCATAATACCAATTAACTGCATGGTTGATTGGTTAAATATTTATAGCTTACAGATGGGCATGCGTAACATTAGATAGTTGGTGAGGTAACGGCTCACCAAGTCAACGATGTTTAGGGGTTCTGAGAGGAAGGTCCCCCACACTGGTACTGAGAT
>Ga0209512_1000580_pt1 | contig 57612 bp, 67 predicted proteins | sample frozenSSSSmetaG_FD_184142 | JGI IMG/M metagenome (GOLD analysis project Ga0209512, IMG submission 184142) | Glacier valley bacterial and archeal communities from Borup Fiord, Nunavut, Canada, to study Microbial Dark Matter (Phase II) -... | ecosystem: Environmental > Aquatic > Freshwater > Ice >...
CGCGGGATTTATTTGCCGTGCAGTTGGATTCCGGGCTGCGTCAGCTTGGTTTCCTGCATTTCACTTTTTCTGCTGCTGTACACGGAATGCCTGGGCCCGTGCACGGGCTTCCGCGTTCTGCCCGGAAGTCAGATCTTTTTCGTGAGCCTCGATCCACTGGGTGGCGTCGTTGCCGAAGGTGGAAGAGGCCAGGAGGCACCATTTCATGGCCTCCACCAGATCCTTTGGCACACCGGTGCCGTTTGCGCAGCACATGCCGAGCTGATACTGCGCCCTGGCATGATCTTGCACGGCGGCTTTTTGAAACCATTGCGCGGCCTGTGCGGGATCCTGCGCCACTCCCCAGAGCCCGCGCTTGCAATAAGATGCCAGTCATGAGTGGCACTCAGTTAAGAACCTTGATCTTGGATTGGGAGAGCGGGGAAAACTGGACGCCGCAGCAGTCTGTACTGGGAGCGCCGACATTTTGTCGGCTCTGGGCGAACGTCCCTGATGCCTCGCTCCACCAAGAAAGATATGAGCAGCCCGTGCTTCAGGGGGCCTGCGCCGGAGCCGACACAATGTCGGTGCTCCCAGCCCTGATTCCATCGACTCGACGGCCTCAAAAAACCCACGAGACCTGCCCTTAACTGAGTGCCATTCATGACTGGCATCTTATCTCTTATCTTGGCGCGCCGGGCTTGATGATCCCCGGCATGAATCCCTCGATACGTGCATTGAGCTCATCCATGGCCCCCGTCCAGGAAAGGGCTTCCTCCCAGTCCCCCGAAGCCGAGAGTATTTTGACATCTCTCATGATGATATCCTCGATCGAGGATGCATTGATGCCCACGGGGCTGTCAGCCTTGGGGGTATTTGCGAATGATGTCTCATACCAGGCGTCTTTGGGCAGGACAAGATTGATGAAATCGCCTGCCACGATGACCATTTCGTGGGTCAGCCGCTTGTTCTTGTAAACATTGAGAATCATGCCCCGGTCGGTGTTGAAGCCTCCTCCGCCGGTCGGGTCCTCGGTGCCGTCGGGGTTTCCGAGTCTGCGGATTTCCGCCTTGGAAAAAAGCTCCGCCAGCCACTTTTTGCTTTTTGGCGTCATGGACCGGTAGCCAGTCAGGTTCTCCTCCCCTTCTGAAAACTTGTACAAAATCCTCACTTCATCAGAATCCAGGATTGCCTTCCCGAGCAGGTCAATGGGGTCGGTTTCATCTGCGGAGCAGGCGAGCAGGAATGCCTGCACCAGAACCAGGACGAGCATCAGTTGGTTTTTCACGGCAAGGGGTATGGCTGGGTTGGCTGTGCCCGGATGAGGTCTCCCTCGAAAACGTTGGACAGATTTAACATGGAGCCCGTCACAGCGTCAATGGTGATCTTGGAACCTTGGCCAAGAGAGCGTAACAGGTCGTTCAAGTAGTTTTGTCCTCGCCCATCTTTTCCAACATAACAGCCGCCCAAATGGATGTGTCCTTCTGGAGCCATGACGCTGGATATGATCCTCCATGCTGCTGAATCCGGTGTGAGGAAGGACTTTTTTTCGTAAGGGGACTGGACACCCAAATGCTGGCCCCCAGGGACGCCGTGATCCAAAATCACCAGATGAGTGAAGCCGCCTTTGTCTTTGTTCGCCGCTGCTAGTGCGTCAAGTTTTCTGACCCATCCTGGGTTTGAGATGTCGATGAGCCTTGGGTTCGTAGTAGAGCCGGAATAATCCTGAAGCATTCGTAGAGCCTGCTGTTCCATCGTCGTCCCGTTGCTGTGTCCGAAGTAGGAATTCCCAACCGCCTTTTTGTTGTACAGGATGACCACGTTTTCATTCCTTGGGAAGACAAAGTAGCCTTGGCCTTTAGGGCGGGAGGGCTTCGGCGCAGCCTGCTGACACAACCGCCCTGGAGACGGTGTGCCTCCTCGATTCATTCCGCTGCGGCGGATTCCTCTATCCGCGCTTTGCACCCTGCGCATTCCGCCGTGCTGAGAAATGGGTTCTTGTTGCTGCTGTCCGGACACATTGTTGGTGGACGCGGGGCTTTCAAACGTGGCATCGCTGGAAGCAGTGTGTTGAACCAAGGAGGGTGGTTTTCCTGACGCGCCGTATTCTGAATCCAGGTGTCGCTGAGGAGTTTCAGTGGATGTGCTGTCAATGTCAGCCTGCCAGCCGGGGGGCTGGGGGGCTGGGGCCGCGCAGGGAGACGTTCATGACTCATGCTGAAGCTGTCATTTTGAAATGGGCTGGAGCCCTGTTCGGGCGAATGGAAATCGTCGTGGCTGGCCTGAGGCTCATGAGATGAACGTGGCTGAAGGCGCGGACGCCGCCGGCGCGGGGCATGGGCTGCATGACGTCTTCGTCCTCCTCGTCTTCGAGGTGATCAGGGCGGCGTACACGAGTTTCAGGAAGGTGGGAGGTGGAAAAGATGAAGGCCATGCCCAAAGTCTTAGGTCTGGATTTGGGGATGCAAGTGAATAAATACCCGAGGATGGTATGATGCAATAGTAATAGGTTCTTGGTTTTTACGCGGCGGTCTGTGTGGGCGCCTGTTAGAGTGGTTCCCACAACTCATTTCCGGCATGTTGCGCCTGAGGATGTTCGGTTTGCCGCAGAGGGGCAAAGGGACAGAGGTGGCAGAGATTGAACCTGTTCTCTGCTCCCTCTGCCTCTCCGCTCCTCTGCGGCTGAGTCGAACGTTCCTCTGATTTTCAAACGACACGGTGGAGAGTGGTCCTCCCATGCTCCTTTCGGAAATGAGTTTCGGGAAACACTATCCCAACCGGCGCTTCGAGTGCCGGCTGCTGCGGCACTTGAGCCTTTCCATTCACCCGTGCCTGCGATGACACGGCGTTTTCCAAAGCAGATTTCCGCAATGCCGTGCGTGGCGACGCGCGACGGCGGCTTGAGGACAAGCCGCCCTGCCTCGCGGTGGGCATGCGCATGCCTGGAACTGGTAGGGCTGGCTGTCCTCAGCCAGCCGCCGTCGAAGCCCACGATCTCCATGGAAAGAATCGGCGTCATGATCTGCCAAGGGGAATTCCGCAATGCCGTGCGTGGCGGCGCGCGACGGCGGCTTGAGGACAAGCCGCCCTGCCTCGTGGTGGGCATGCGCATGCCTGGCGGAGCATCATGCCTCAGGCCTTCGTCTCGGGCTTGGTCAGTGCCTCCAGCAGTTCATTGGCCTCGCGTGTGTCTTCGTGGTCCCGGCCCAGCAGTTTCAGGCGGCCTGCGTAGGCGCGCTGGGCGTACTTGAGGGCTTCCTTGTCCTTCTTCTGCACGGCGAGGTAAGCAGCGAGGTGATAGCAGGTGGCCAGCGTCTCCGGATGCTCGGCGCCGAGGGTGCGCTCAGTGAGGGCCAGCACCTGGCGGCATTCCTTTTCGGCCTCCGCTTCCTTGTGCTGCTGGGTGAGCAGGGCTGCCAGCGTACGGCGTGACTTCAGGGTCTCCCCGGCCTCAGGCCCGAGGGCGCGGGTCTCAGCGGCGATCAGGCTGCGGCACTCCTTCTCCGCCTCGGCGTAGTTCTTCTGCGTGACCAGCGTGGCGATAATGGCCTGCTGCAGGTCCAGGACCTTGGTGTGATCCCTGCCATAGGTCTTGATGAAGCCGGGCAGGTGCTGGCGCAGCTGCGCGGTCACTTCCGCACCCCGGTCCTCCGTCTTGCGCCATGACAGCAGCAGCGCGATCTGGGCCTGGGTTTGCAGGTCCTCCGCGCCGAGTACGCGCAGGGAGATGTCCAGCACCTCGCCGAGCTCCTTGCATGCCTCGGCATGCTTGTCCTGCTTTTTCAGCGTGGTGGCCAGGAGCATGCGCTTCAGCAGGGTGTCCGCGGAATCGGCTCCATGCACCCTGGTATAAAGTGGCATCACCTGCCGGTATTCCTTTTCGGCCTCCGCCTCCCTTTCCGTTTCAGCGAGCAGGGCTGCCAGCGTGCAGCGGGACTCCAGGGTCTCCCTGGCCTCGGGCCCGAGCACGCGGGTTTCTGTGGCGATGAGGCTGCGGCATTCCTTCTCCGCCTCCGCGTGTTTATTCTGCTCCATCAGCGCGTCGATGAAGGTGTCCTGCAGCTCCAGGATCTCACGGTTGTCCTGTCCATAGGTCTGGATGAAGGCGGGCAGGTGCTGGCGCAGCAGCGCCTCCACCTCCGCATCCAGACGCATCGACTGGAGAGTTTTCATCTGCATCGTGAGATTCGGCAGCGGGGATTCATCCTCGGATTTGGGCGCACGTGCGGCGAGGGCCAGCACCTGATCGAATTCCTTGGCGGCCTCCGCATGCTTTTTCTGCTCCACGAGCATGAAGGCGAGGGACGTGCGCTCCCTAAGTGCGGAATCGGACTCCGCGCCAAATACCTTGGCAAAGAGCGGCAGCAGCTCGCGGTATTGCGCTTCGGCTTCCGTGAATTTTCCCGCGTCCCTCAGGATGTGGGCCATGGAGCTGCGCAGCAACAAAGTAAACTTGTTCTCGGGCCCGAGCAGTTTGATGTGCAGGGCGGTCAGCCGGCGGCACAGTTCTTCAGCCACGGCATTTTTGTCCGCGCCGTTCAGGTCTCTGACGAAATCGACCAGCTCGGACAGGCTGGGGTGCCTATTCTCTTCAGGCTTGAGCACGCGCTCGCAGAGCTGCAGCACCTGGCGGTACTCCGCCTCGGCCTCAGTCCATTTCTTCTGCTTGCTCAGGGTGCGTGCCAGTTGGCTGCGTGTGTCCAAAACGCCCCTGTCTTCCGCGCCGGACACTTTGATCTGGAGTGCGAGAAGGCTGCGGTATTCCGCCTCGGCCTCCACCCATTTCTTCTGGGATTTCAAGGTGCGTGCCAGACGGATGCGTGTGTTTAAAGTGTCCCTGTTCTCCGCACCGAGCACCTTGATCTGCAGCGGGAGCAGGCTGCGGCACAGCTCCACCACCTCCACGTCCTTGTTCTGAGCTATAAGGGCTCCGAGAAGGCGGTTCTGGGTGGACACAGCATCCTTGCTCTCGGCTCCGAAGACTTTGATGAGAAGAGGGAGCAAGCTACGGCACACCGCCTCCACCTCCGCGTCCTTGTCCTGGGCGTCCAGGGCTCCGATGAGATAGGAATGGCAGAACAGCGTTCCCTCGTTCTCGGCTCCGAGCACCTTGGTCAGCAGCGGGATCAGGACTCGGCACAGCTCCTCCACTTGCGCGTGCTTGTGCTGGGAATACAGGGCTCCGATGAGTTCGAACTGGCAGCGCAGCGTTTCCTCGTTTTCGGCCCCGAGTAGCTTGGTCTGCAGCGGGAGCAGGCTGCGGCACAGCGCCTCCGCTTCCGCGTGCTTGTCCTGAGCATACAGACTTCGGAGCACAGCGGTTTGGACCGGCAGCAGGCTGCGGCAAAGTTCCTCGGCCTCCGTGTTCTTGTGCTGGGCATCCAGGGCCTGGAGGAGATGAAGCTGCCATTGCAGCGCTTCCTTGCTCTCGGCTCCGAAGACCTTGATCAGGGGCGGGAGCACGCTGCGGCATTGCACCTCCACCTCCGCGTCCTTGTGCTGGGCGGACAGGGCTTGGATGAAGTCCAACTGGATGTAAAATGTTTCAAAGGCTTCGGCTCCGAAGACTTTGAGCAGGAGCGGGATCGCACTGCGGCACACCTCTTCCACCTCTGCATTCTTGTTTTGGAAAGACAGCGCCCCGATGAGAGAAATTTGGCTGTAAAGCGTCTCCTTGCTCTCCGGCCCCAGCACCTTGACCTGGAGCGGAATCAGGCTGTGGGAGAGCTGCTCCACTTCCGCGTATTTCCGCTGCGCAAACAGCGCATTGATGAGAGAGGTCTGGCTGTAAAGCGTCTCCTCGCTCTCCGGCCCCAGCACCTTGACCTGGAGCGGGATCAGGCTGTGGCAGAGCTGCTCAACTTCCGCGTATTTCCGCTGCGCAGACAAGACGCGGATGAGATGGTACTGGCAGCGCAGTGTCTCCCTGTCCTCGGCCCCGAGAGTGCGCACGTAGATGGGCAGCCTCTGGCGGAGGTCTGCCTCGGCCTCCTGGTTTTTTTCCTGGTAATACCAGCCTTCAGCCTGACGCCGACGCGTCATCAGCGTGACAGGATCCTCAGGGCCGAGCACCCGTGTTGCAGCGGCAATGAGGCTGCGGAACTCCTCTTCAGTCGCAGCCCCCGTAGTGAAGCTGCTTTTGGCCGCGAGCAAGGCCGACTGGCCGCGCAGTGTTTCGCGATTCTCTGCGCCGAAGACTTTCGAAACCACCGGCAGCAGTTCGCGCAGTTGTGCTTCCGACTCCATCGTCTTGCCCAGCATGCGCAGGGCGTCTGCCAGCAGCAGGCGGGCGCGCAGTGTTTCCCTGGCCTCCGCGCCAAGAGACTGCGTGCGCGCTGCCACCAGTACCTGCGCGGCCTTCTCCGCCTCGGCGTATTTGGCCTCCGCGTACAGCGCCTCTGCGGCGGCGTAGGCTTTCTCATCAGTGTCTGCCGCTCTCTTCTGATCTGCCTTCTTCTCGCCGCCCTCCGCCGCGCGCAGGGGTCTCACACACAAGGTGGAAAAGACCAGGGTAAAGGCGAGAGAGGAGCAGAAAAGCGGCTTCATGAGGGCACGGGGTTGGGTGCGTGACAGTGCCCTGCATCATGCACGGGGGTGTTCAAAGAGTCACGAGGTTTTGGTGTAGGAACAAACTGGGTGGCGCTTTGTAAATCGTGGCGTTGGGCTGGAATTCAGCATGATTGCTTTGAGTCAAAAAGGGGAAAAGACAGCGGGATGAAGAAGAGCACCGCAGAGTGGTATTCCTTCAAGATCCGGTGTTTTACAGGCACATGAGTCTTTGCTCACTCTGAGCACCCTTGCTCCTTGGCTCCTCAATCAGCCAAATCAATCAAGAGGCTGCTGCTGCTACTTCTGCTGCTTTTGCCTCTTGAGCTCCTGCTCATGCTTCTCCTTGAGCTCCTGCAGCTTCGTCGCCCTCTCCTCTCGCTCCAACCTCTTTTTCTCCTCGCTATCCAACCTCTTCTTTTCCTCGTGCTGCTGCCTGCGCTTCTCTTCAAGCTCACGCTTCTTTTCCTCACCTTTCGCTACTTCAGTCTCGGTTATCGCCTGCTTCAACTTGCCTTTTGCCTCGGCAATATCCTCCTGATGCTGAAATGATTGTTTATCTCGTTTGCTGATCTCGGCATCTATCTTTTCCATAATCTCCTTTGGCTCCCACTCAAATGCAGCATTGCCAAAAAAAACCGCCAAAGCTAACCTTAGGGGAGCCAATTCCGTTGCGAGATCCTGTGCTAAACCGGCCGCCTCGACTTGCTCGCGGATATCTCGAAGTTTCTCGGTGCCCTCGTAATGTTTTTTTAGTGCCATTTCTGCACCTGCAATTTGTTGCTGAAGATGCTTTTCCTTTTCCTCAGGCAATTCGACTGTTGGCTTGGCTTTGATTTCTGTTTTTCCACCTTGGCCCCTCTCATTATTCCATTTCTCCGTTGCCTTCCTGCGTTGGTCACGTAACTCCTGGAAAGTGTGTGTGCCTGGAGCCGTGGCGTCTGGTTGGCTGCCTGAGCCAGCATTGTCGGCATAGCCATGGCTGCTGCCATTGCCACGGTTGTCGGGGGCGGCACCATAGGTGTTGGTCTGCTGCGCGAGGTGCCCGCTGCCATCGGCTGGAGCAGCCACATTTTTGAAATAATCCCTGCGGTGATCGCCCGCCTCTTCCGGGCTGCCGTTAAAGCGGTATAAGAGATCCTGAAGCCCGGGCTTGGGCGTGGATGCGCCAGGGGTGCGGTACACGAGGTCTTGGACCTCCGGCCTGCCTTTGGGGGCGGAATGGGCACCGGCTGCGTTATCATCATCGAAGTGCTGAGGATCGAGATCCTCGGGGGTGATGGGCGGCATATACCAAGGTCTGGTATCATCTGACGCAGACGGCGGGGTGCGGGGGCTGCGGCTGGAATCGGCAGCGGCAGCGTGCGCGGCGCTCCACGCGGGGCGGGGTGGCGCTCCGGCTCCGAACTGCGGGCTGCGCGGGTCGCGGGCGGAAGGGGAGTCCTGCTGGCGGGTCTCATCACGCGGGCGGAGGTTGCCGTCTTCATCCATGAAGTGCGGGGAGTCGTCGCGGTTGAGTTGCTGGCGGACGACATCGAAGACGCCGCTAGCCTTGGCGGCGGAAATGCCGTCCTCAGGGGGCGTGCCCGCGTCCTCGGTCTCCGTGCGCTGGAACGGGTGGCCGAGGGCCTGGGCACCGCGCTGGGAGAGCGGCCCGGCGGGATCTGCGGCCATTCTCTTCGTCGGCAGGTGGCTGAAGGCGCGCACGCCGCCGCTGTGCAGCATGGGCTGCACATCATCCTCCTCGTCTTCCAATTCATCAGGACGCTGGACTCGGGTTTCAGGAAGGTGGGAGGAGGCAAAGAGAAAGGACATGATGAAATAATTGGGTCCAGATTGAGGAAGGCAAATTAAAAAATACCAAAAAGTGGTATGAAGTGATGTCCATTGGTTTGCCGGATGCGCCCGGGCAAAAAAATGCCGTGCGGCTTACGACGGGGCCAGAATCATTCAGGCGGTGAACCGCGCAGGATTCTCTTCAGACGGGGTCATCTCTCCACGTGCTGCCGAAACCCACCAAAAAGCGCAAACACCGCCACCCACAGCACCTGTGGCCAGATGAAATGATGTGCCACATACCACCAGTCCCATTGACCGGTCAGCGTGTCGAAATACTCACCTTGATTATTGTCTCGCGATCCCGCCCACACAGCAAAACTGCTGAGAGTCAGAGCCGCAGTGCAGCCGATGAAAAAGACCACTGCTTTGATTGCTTTTGACGTTCTTTTTCCGACGCTGGTTTCGTGAGGGCTTCGCATGGCTTGTCCTGGTAGATCTGGCGAGCTCAGCGCTTCTTCCGCCTCGGCATCTGAAAGGGTGCCGACGGACCGAGACAAAGCCGCATCTTCTTCCGCTTCGGATGGGCGTGGCGGAGGAGGGTTTTGTATCCACTCCTGCAGCAGCGGCGCATAGCGGGCGTCGATCATCTCATCCGTCCAAGACGCGGCGATATCTTTGAAGCCATGCCAGGCGCTGACCGCCATACACTGCTTGATGCTCCAGCCAAAGGCTTCTTCTAAATAACTGCTCGAAGTCATGCCGTTTGCCACCCACTCCTCGGTGGAAAGTTCCGCCTGCAGCATGACCAGCATGCGGCTGACAGGCTGCCCGGCCAAGGCCCCCTGCTGCAGCCTCTGAACGATGAGAGGGTCTAGATCACAGGTCAGCATGCATCAAGGTTTGGGTTTTTTGAAGATGACCTTAGGGCGCCTGCTAGTCCTTGTTGTAGAAGTAATACAGCATGCCGCTTTGGCCGTCGGCATTGGGGGAGAGCATGTACAAGCGGATGGAATGGAGGTCCGGGCGGCGAAGGATGGTGTATTTGTCTCCGTCCTTGAGGCGGTCCACATTCACAGTTCCCTCAAAGGGAAGCCCGATGTACACCATGTGTTTCCACATGTCGATGTCCAGCTTGCCCAGATCCCAAGGGTGCAGCAGATGATTGGGGATGCTGGAGTTGAAGAAGGTCCACTCGTCAGGAGTGAGCAGGATCGAGGCTTTGACCACTGAGATGTTACGTGCCGATACAAAACAAACGTCGCATCTGAACTGATCCTTGGTTTTCGCCTTGATGCCCACCAGTCCGGCGTGTGCCACCAGTTCATCCCAGCTCAGAAAGGGAGATGTATTTTGCGCCCTGCCAGCAGCTGGCAGGGACATGCATGCAAGGAAGATGAAGACGATGATGCAGGAACGGCGGAGGCTGGAATTCATGGCGCCAAATTAACAGGGTCACGCCGTGCAACAATCTATTAAAGTTTTGGCAAAATGCCTGGCGTCTCTATTCCATGCGCGGCATCTTTTTTGCGTTTTAAAACTTCTTGTAGAAGTAGTACAACACACCGCTTTTACCATCGGCATTGGGAGAGAGCATGTACAGGCGGGTGCTGTCGTCAGGCCCGTGCAGGATCACGGCCTTGTCTTTGGATGTAAGCCGGTCCACGTTCACCTCCTTGTACTCATCGGGCAGACCCAGGTCCACCGTGCCTTTCCAGACTTTTTCCTCCATCTTGTCTGTTGTCCAAGGGGGGAGCTGCTGCCAGCCGGTGCTGACATTGATCTTGGACCATTCTTCGGGAGTCAGAAGAATGGCTGATTTGATCACGAGAATGCTCGGCGGGAAGTCGAACACCACATCGAGTTTGTACTGGTCTTTGGTCCTTTTTTTCAGCGCCTTCAATCCGGCGTGCTCGGCCAGTTCATCCCAGCTCAAGGTGCGGGGATGATCCGTCTTGATGACCTGTGCCGTAGCGAGCGCAGGAATCGCAATGCTGAGGAGAAAGGCGATGAATACGGTGCAGCGGCGCGAGTTCATGCTGTCATATTACACGGTCAGCCCGTTCTGAAAAGGCTAAAGATGTGGTTGATAGATGTGCTGTTGATCAGGGGGCGGCGGGGGCGGAATAATTCGGAAAGTAAACGGGGCCCCTGGCTTGGGTTGAAAATATTCGACTGTCATCGGCTTGCCGGGTGCGCTGATTTTAAAATCTCTGCCGTACCCCAGATCCTGCAGTTCTTTGAAAAAAGAATCGCCGACCGAAATCTCATCACCGCTTGGCGATATCACGGGAATATCTTTTGGGATGTATTTTCTGATCATCTCCATAGGTATCCTTGGACTAAGTTTCAGAGGGGTTCCCTGGCCTTTATTCCAGTCGTACTTGTCGTTAAGCTCAGGGGTGAAGGTTCCCCGGAATGTGACAGCGCCTTTTTTGTGAACAAAACCTTTGATTCCACTGGATCTGACAGTGAGGGGCGCCCCGCCAAAACCATAATAATATGCCTCATTGTTGGGTTTTGGATACCCGTAACTGCCGCCTTCGACCACGGTTTCGAAATAGGTGTCAGGAACGTCCACTCCGTCGGGGTTGGCGGCGTCAGGATTAGCACGAAGCCAGTCGAAGATATTCTTCTTACCAAGGTGGCTGTCCGGTGCTTTGCCAAAGTGTCCCAGTACTTTATTTAATCCTTCGGGCATCACTGGAAAATGCATGAAATCTTTCAATGCATATTCCATCGGCTTTTCCTGGTCGGCAAGCGGGCGGTTTTTGGCATTGAGCCAGTGCTGCAGATGAGCAATGAAAAACGGCAGTTTTTCTCCCGGAGGAGCTTTCAGAGAGAGGAGCAGTTGCCGGAGCCGGAGTTTCTCTTCAAGAGGGGTTTTAACATCGTAGGAGTTTTTGACGAAAAATGGGTTCCTTGATTTTTTCAGATACTCTTTCAATTCTTCCGCCGGGCTTTCTTCAGGCTGGCTCGGCTGCTGTGGCATCTCATTCCTGGCGCGAGGCGGGGGAGGGCTCGGTCTTGGCCGCTGTTCCGCATTCTGCGGAGGAGTGTCTGCTTGCGCTGCCAGCAGATGTGCGGGCCGGTCAATGTCAGCCGCATTCTGGAAGAAGCCTTTGTTTTGTTCTTTCTGCTCCTCCGGGCTGCCCCTGTAGCGGTACACGAGATCGCGGAACTCAGGCTTGGGCGTGGATTCGCCATGAGTTCGGTACACGAGGTCATGGATCTCCGGCCTGCCTTCGGGGGCGGAATGGGAACCGGCGGTGGCGTCATCATCGAAGTGCTGAGGATCGAGGTCCTCGGGGGTGATGGGCGGCATATACCAAGGTCTGGAACATCGGACGCAGACGAAGGGGCGCGGGGGCTGCGGCTGGAATCGGCAGCGGCGGCGTGCCCGGTGCTCCACGCGGGGCGGGGTGGTGCTCCGGCTCCGGCCTGCGGGCTGCGAGGGGCACGGGGGGAAGGGGAGTCCTGGTGGCGGGTCTCATCACGCGGGCGGAGGTTGCCGTCCTCATCCATGAAGTGCGGGGAGTCGTCGCGGTTGAATTGCTGGCGGACGACATCGAAGACGCCGCTGGCCTTGGCGGCGGAAATGCCGTCTTCATGGGGCGTGGCCGGGCCCTCGGGCTCCGTGCGCTGGAACTGGTGGCCGAGGGCCTGCGCACCGCGCTGGGAGAGCGGCCCGGCGGGATCTGCGGCCGCTCTCTTCGCGGGCAGGTGGCTGAAGGCGCGCACGCCGCCGCTGTGCAGCATGGGCTGCACGTCGTCCTCCTCTTCGTCTTCAGGGCGCTGGACTCGGGTTTCAGGGAGGTGGGAGGAGGCAAAGATGAAGGACATGATGAAATAATTGGGTCCAGGTTGAGGAGTGCAGATTAAAAATACCTATGCGTGGTATAATGTGAGGTGCAATGGTGTGCTTGGTGAGACCGGTCAAAAATGTACAAAATGCCCGGCGTCGTTTTCTGTCATGAATGCGCGACCGTAAAGAGTGCGCGTGAGCCGGCGGGCCGGCCGCAGATTTCTAAAACATCTCCAGCACCACAAAAATCCTGCCACCCGCATTCACCCTGTAAAGCATGGACAGCAGGCCCCTGCCATCGCCATGGGAGAGTTCGGCCTTCTTCCAGTCCACGGGCGGCTGAATGCAGGCGTCCATCAGCGGGCGGATGCTTTCTGAAAAATGCCTGCCCATGCGGCCATCCTCAGGATCCAGAAAATGAAAGGCGATGCCACCCTTGTCAGCCGCCAAAATGTCCGCAGATGCGCACTCAAACACATGCCTGTTTTCGCGGGCATGGCCCGTGGAGTACAGCAGCCGGCAGTGCTGGGTGTTTGAGACCAGCCTGGCATTGATCAGGCGGTTCAGCGTGCGGTACTCATGCCCCCACACCACCCACAGGCACCACGCGCCCACGAGGAACACAATCACCAGCCAGATTCGCACCGCAGGTTTCATCCCGGATTTCAATTCACCCGAGAATAGCGGCATCGCCTCCTGCATGCAAGCCGCGCGCTTCGTCACTGCATCCGCTCTGCGGAAAAGAGAAAGAGGCCGCTTTCGCAGGCCGGACGGCGGGCTGAGCACGTTCTTCACCCCGCGAAAGCGGTGGCTCCGGTGCAGGCTTGCGCCGTGCATCTGCGCGACCGCATTGATTGATTCGCTCCGCTCACCCTGCGGGCTCCTTTCAGTCGTCTGACTCACTTCGTTCGGCTCGCTCTGCTCACCCTTCGGGCAGCCTGCGGCTGTCTACCTCCGCTGCGCTTCGGTTCCAAAACACGGCCGCGTGGTCTCGTGCCCCCAAAGCTCGAAAACTCACGATGCATGGGCTTAGCTGAGTGCCATTCGACCTTGGCATGTTGGTTGTTCGCAGGTCGAGCAGGTGATTATGGAAAAAACGCCTATTAAACCTAAATCAACCACTTGGCCATCTTGGTTTATTTGAGTTTCTTCGCAAGAACATCTTAAGACTCAAATCAGCTTGCGGTTATGTTCCTAAGCGTATCTTCGCGCACCCAACCCCGTGCTCATGAAACACCTGCTCCCGCTTGCCCTCCTGCTGGTCTCCGCCTCTCAGGGAGACTCCGCCGCAGCCATCACCGTGCCGCTCACGGTGAACTGAGAGGTGGCTATTATTTGACTTTGGCGGCGCGCACACAAAACCTCGGCATCATGGCATTCTTTCGTAAAACATTCCCCCGGGCGGTGGCTGCCGCAGCCTTGATCCTGGCAGTGGCGCTGCCTGCGGCAGACGCTCCCTTTGCGCCGGAGGTGCAGCAGCGGCTGGACCTGCTCAAGACGGGCTATGAGACTTTTGTCTTAAACAACACCACCATCCCCTACGAAGCGGGGGTCAAAGCCCTCAATGACCGGGTGAAGCCCACGCTGGAGCGCGAGAGCGCCGCCGCTGCGCAGCGCACCGACTTGGACACGCTGGTGCGCATCAAGGCGGATCTGGAACGCCTCGGCAAAGGGGAGCTGCTGACCGCCGTGGAGGAGGCACCGCCTGCCCCCCTCAAGCACGCCTACTCCGCCTACAAACTGGAGCTCGACAGGCTGACCTCCATCCAAAAAGCCAGTCTGGCAGATGCGAAGCGGCGCTATGACCTGGGGCTGGAGCTGGTGCAAAAAGAACTGACCCAAGCACAGGACGTGACCGCCGCCCTGGAGGTGAAGCAACTGCGCGAAGCGCTGGTGGACGCCCCCGCGCCGACGGCTGCCGCCGCCACGGACAAATCAGCCGCCCCCGGCGAGAACCTCCTTAGCAACGGCTCCTTTGAAAAGGGCCTGACCAAGTGGGAGATGAGCACGTGGAACCGCGAGGTGGAATCCAAGATGGTGATGGACAAAAAGGTCCTGTTTCATGACAAGCCCGCGCTGCGGGTCACCAACCCCGCGCTGAATGATGCGCACATCGCCCAGAGGGTGAAGGTCAAGCCGGGCACCCGTTACCGGATGTCAGGCTTCATCAAAGCGCAGGACATCAAGGACGCCAAGGGCAGCACCAGCGGAATTCCCGGCGTGAAGGTGCAGGGCGGGGCGTGTCTATGCGTCAGCGTGAAGGAACGTAGTTCAACCAGCTTTGTGAGCACTGACACCTGGACGGAAGTCAGCCGTGAATTCAAAACGCAGGACGAAACCGAGGTGGTCTTCGAGTGCCGCCTCGGCTATTACTCCGCCCCCGTCAGCGGCACCGCCTGGTTTGCGGAGATCTCCCTGACCGAGGTCAAAGATGCCGTACCGCAGGCCGCAGCCACGCAGGGCGCCATGCCGCTCCCGCAGCGGTGGACCTACCACCATAATGCCAGCAGCCCGAGCAGTGGCGATCTGACCTTCAGCAAGGACGGCACTTGGGAGCTGATCGACGCAGATCCAAATTCGAGGTATGGCACGCAAAAAGGCGGCTGGGTGCAGACCGGTAAAGACACACTGGATATGACTTACAAAGGGGCGGTGTGGAAAATGACCTACGGTGACCAGACCGGCAGCATCGACCGACCCGACGTGGGCAAACGCCTTCTCAAGGTGATCTCCCCGCCCTGAATCCGCCGTGCGAGGCAGGGCACCAACGGCCTGCTGCCCTCTCTTTAACGTCATTTCTCGACCCAACCTCACGCACCCATGAAGCACCACCTCATCCTCACCGCCGCCATCTTCCTGCTGGCCTGCTTCTCTTCAGCCCTCGCGGACACCCCGGCAAAGATCGCTGAAGACTACCGCAAGGCCGCTGATGCTGCGCTGGTGAAGGTGAACGAGACGCTGGAAAAGGCCACGGTGCCGCTGATCGCCGACCTGGTGAAGGCGGGAGACACCGCCGGGGCGGACGAGCTGCGGGCGCAGCTCAGGACCAAGCTGGCCGGAGAGCCGCTGCTGAAGTCACAGGCCAGCGCGGCGAATTTGTTCAAGCTCTATGACGCCGCGCGCGTGAAGGCGCTGGACCCCGCGCAGAAAGCCGCCGTGGCGCGCATCGAGGCGATGCTCAATGGCAAAGAGGGCGGCAATCTGGAGGTGGTGACGGAGCTGGGGAAAGTGCGCGCGGAGATCAATGCCGGAGGTGCTGCCGGCGCAGCGGTGACCGCCAGCCCATTTCCCATGCACTGGTCGTATCACCTCAAGCCAGAAAGGCTGGTGGACAATGGCTTCATCGACCTGAAGCCAGACGGCACGCTGGTCATGGGCAACGCGGATTCATCCACACCGGGCAAATGGTCGGCCACCAACAAGGCGAACGTGCTCAACGTGGTTCTCGACACCGACAAAGGCGTGGAAAACTGCGAGATGCGGATCAATGGCGATGAAGCCGAGCTGGTGCGCCCCGTCGGTACTCGCTACCTCAAGGCTAAAACGGAGCCGGGCAAGGCGCGTGCTGAGGCGGAGGCAGGGAAGGGGGGAGCGGCCGCCAGCTCCTCCATGCCCGTGCAGTGGACCTACCATGCCACCGAGCGCCCCGATGGCTCCGTCGGCCCCACCCATGGGGAGCTGCATTTTCATCCGGACGGCACCGTCAGCATCAACGACTGGGCCAATGTTAAAATACCGCACACCGGCCTCTGGAAGGCGAACGCGAAAGGGGACAAGGTGACCCTCACCGTGGAGGGCTTCGGCGAGTGGAAGATGGAAATCAAAGGCAGCACCGGCACCCTGGACAGGCCCGAGGCCGCCGCGCCTGATCATGTGTGGGGCATGCGCTACCTGCGGGTGAAAGCCCCCAAAGCTTAGGCCGCGCAGCCCTTCAGATCTCCCACGCGACCCATCCACCGTTCATCCTCCCACACGCTCATGAAACACTTGCTCCTCGCCCTCCTGCTGGTCTCCTTTTCCACCGCGCTGGCGGACACACCGGCGAAGATCGCCGAAGACTACCGCAAGGCTGCGACTGCGGCGCTGGCGAAGGTAAACGAGACGCTGGAAAAGGCCACGGTGCCGCTGATCGCCACGCTGGTGAAAGCCGGGGATACAACAGGCGCTGCGGAGCTGCAGCAGCAGCTCAAGACGAAGCTGGCCGGAGAGCCGGTGCTGAATCCGCAGGTCAGTGCCGCGAACATTTTCAAACTCTACGACGCCGCGCGTGTGAAGGCGCTGGTGCCTGCACAAACCGCCGCCGTGGGGCGCATCGAGGCGATGCTCAATGGCAAGGAGGGCGGCAATCTGGAAGTGGTGGCGGAGCTGGGGAAGGTGCGGGCGGAGATCGAGGCGGGGAAGGCTGCGGTCGCGACGGTGACCACCCCGGCCTTGCCCACCATGCCACTGGTCTGGGACTACTTCACCGGCTCGGACCGCCGCAAGAAGCAGGCCGAGATGATCTTCAAGCCCAATGGCACGGTGTCCATCCTCAGCACTGACAAAGCCAGAAACGATCTCGGAAAGTGGTCGCCCACAGCAGACCCCAACGTGCTGAACGTGACGCTCGACACCAGCTCAGACGGAGAGAAATGCCTGTTTAAAATCCTGGGCAATGATGCTGAACTCGTTCGCCCCATCGGGACCCGTTACCTGCGTGTGAAACCGTGATCATCCAGGTTGCACGGTCCAGAGAAAAAGCCAGTCAAGCCGCCTGTTTATCCTAAAGGTTACACGCGGTTCCCATGGATCTTTTAAATCTGTTCGGTGGAACATCATAAATCTCAATTCAGCTTGCAGTTATGTTCCTAAGTGTATCTTCCGCGCACCCAACCCCGTGCTCATGAAACAACTGCTCCTCACCCTCCTGCTGGTCTCGTTCGCCTCCATATCCGCCCTCGCCGACAGCCCCGAGGCCATCCTCAAGGACTACCGCAAAGCGGCAACGCAGGCGCTGGAGCGAGTGAACCAGTCTCTGGAGAAGGCTGCGACGCCGATTATCACTAAGCTCGTCGCCAGTGGGGACACCGCCGGTTCGGAGCTGCTCACCGAGCAGTACAAAGCCAAACTCGCTGGCGAGCTTGTTTCCGCACCTCAAGCCAGTGCGGTACAGCTTTTTTCATTGTACGATGATGCGCGTGCCAAAGCACTCGCTCCCGTGCAGAAAGCGAGCATCGCCCGCATTGACAGCCAGCTGAAAACCGCAGGCGGAGCCAAACTGGAAACGGTGACGGAGCTGGGCAAGGTGAGGGAGGAGATTGAAAGCGGCAAGGTGTCGGACATGGAATTAGACATTGCAAAAAAACTCTACAAAACTAAGTGGACATGGGGTTATGCCATTGAGGGTAGTAACAGCACTCTTATTTTTGGAGCAGGCAAGACCTTGCAGATCAACAATGATGTTTCTCATAAGTGGAGAGAAGCAGGGCCGTTGAAAATCAAATGGGATGATGAAAGCATCATGACCTTTGAGTCAGACTTTAAAACATTTCAGGTTGAAATGGCGAAGGGGGGAGTTCGCCGTGGAAAATTGATTGATGCTGGCAAAAAGTAGGAGAGTACGGCATTCGGATGGAGGCGAAGGTGTACTGGATAGTCGTGAAACAAACATGTCCGGGAAAATGCACTCAGGGCTACGCTTGACTGTTTTAAATTGAGGCAATGACAATATTTGTGACTAGCCAAATGACATGTGTGTGCTGAGGGCGCGCCGCTGTGCGAATGGCGGTTTTAAGAAAGAAGGCACCAATGTGAAAGCCGACTGCAAGCCATAAGTGGCTGAATGCTAAAAGACTCTAACAAGGAACACGATGATTGCCAGCCTCCGTTTGATGGTAGTTGTAGTAGATCAATGGCTTTTTTCTTTTATGAAGTACAAGCAAATGTGAATCTAGATACCCTAATTCGACGGATTTGATCATTTCCCACTTTTCCTGGAGGATTTCAGATAGAATGCGATGACCAAAAGAATTCCGATTTCGAAGAGCGCCATGAAGAATCACCGTTTCTGATGATTGATCAAAGTTTTGTAATGCGAAAGCCAGACGTGCACTCGGCAGGCCGTCAATCCAAAGCACTTCGCAGGGCGGGCATGTAGGAATGGATTTTTCATTAAATTTAACGAATTCAGGTTCGCACGTCTTGTGGTCTAGTTGGGCTATGTTTTTTTGCGTTTTCGATATCCAAAGTTCAGAGGTGTCATATGTAATCAATGACTTGGCGCATCTTGCCAGGATCATTGTGCTTGCGCCTACGCCGAATTCTACAACAGAACGGCCTTGGCACAGCATGTGAAGTCCTACTGTGTCTGCTCTGGCAATGTCGCCTTTTATAACACAGGTGAAGGGGCTGTATGGGAGGTTCATTTGATATTTTGAATAATTGAGTCAAGGTTGATCTCTGGCATCACTGCTCGCCAGTGAGCGGTCATTTCCACCATCATTGGATGGTCTAGGCTTCCATAAAGTTCGAGCCAGCCCAGATAGTAATTTCGAATCCTGTCGGTCATTCGTAACGGGAATGTCCGTGGAGGCCATTCAAATCGGTGATTCCAGCCAAGCTTTGGATGACAAATGACGCGGCCACCATTCTGTCGCACTTTCTCTGCTACATACCACTCTTCGGCACCAAAGCCTGAAAATGCCGTGTTGATCTTTGGAAAGTGAGACTTTAAAAAACTGAAGCAGCCCATGCCTTGCATTGGAATAGAGAAAGGAACGCCTGCGGCCATTGCCTCTTTGTCATCCGCCCAAAAACCGTAGTCATGTCCACGCCAGGCGGGTTCCATTTTTACGCTGGTGGCATTCATGTCGTTGTAGAGAAGAGGGCCAGTGAGCATGTTGGGGGAATTTGGGGAATTTCTCCAGTAAGACATTAGGGAGTCGATGAAACCGGGCTGTAAGAGTACATGGCAGTCGAGGCCCAAAATGATGTCGCCCGACGCTTCTGTGGCGATGTCATACTTAACAAAGCTGCTCTTTCGATTGATCACATGTACAACTCGAAGGCCTGATAGAGTAGTTGCGAACTGCGCCAGCGCTTTGCCATGAGCGCTGGAGGGATTGTTGTCGAGAATGACGATCTCGGTGCCTTCCGGCAGCCTATGGTGCAGACGTAGAGACTGGACTGTAAAATAGACGCCGTCAAAATCGTCATATGTTGCCATGGAGATGCTGAGTTTCATACTTTGGATTTTTCTATCCAGTCCTGCTTCCAGCATGGATGCAGCAACACATCTCCTGTAGGTTCTTTATTTTCGTTCAATAAGCGGTCGGTCAGCTCGCCGATAAGGCGATAATGATCATGCTTTTGTGCTGAAATGTGCGGACGATCAGAGTGCCAGCGATAAATGAATTGTGGCTCTGCTTTACAGACAGGCAATCTGCCAATCGCTTTTTGAATCCGCTGATTAAAATTTGCATCTTCTCCAGCACTCAATGTGGTGATGCCATCTACTTTTTGAAAAAGGTCGCGGTGAATTATATGTGCACCAGTGGTCGCATGGCTTTTTCGGTGCATTCCAACGTGATCGAGTATGAAATGAGGTCCCTCTAAGGCGAAATTCAATCCTTCAGACTTCACAAAGTCTACCATTCTTCGAATGCGCCCAGGCAGATGGATGTCGTCATCTCCCCAAGTCATGAACCAATCTCCTTGGGCATAAGATGCTGTTACATTGCGCTTGGTTCCCAAATCAGCACAGCGGTTCTCCAAATTGATTACCCGCACAGACGGATGATCAAAATGCAAGACTTGCCGTGATAAGTCATTGCATATTATCAATTCTGAATCACCCGAGAAATCTTGGCGGAGAAATGACTCTATTGCTTCTTCAAGCAATGAGACACGTCCGAAGGTTGGGCATAGGCAGGAAATCATGGTGTAATTGTCTTTGTAGGCGGCATTGGCGTGAGTTCACGCTTAGGGCTCGGGGTCAGGCGGAGGTGTTGTGGAAGGCGGAGGTGTTGTTGTTGGTGGTGGAGGTGTTGTTGTTGGTGGTGTTGTTGTTGTTGTTGTTGTTGTTGGTGGAGGTGTTGTTGGTGGAGGAGGCGTTGTGGGAGGAGGAGGCGTTGTGGGAGGAGGAGGCGTTGTGGGAGGAGGCGTTGTGGGAGGAGGCGTTGTGGGAGGAGGCGTTGTGGGAGGAGGCGTTGTGGGTGGAGGCGTCGTGGGTGGTGGCGTCGTGGGTGGTGGCGTCGTGGGTGGTGGCGTCGTGGTCGTGGTGGTCGTGGTGGTCGTGGTGGTCGTCGTGGTGGTCGTCGTTGTCGGAGGCGTATCCTCCGGCGGGATATAAATCTCCGGTGGGGGGGGGGTGGTGGTGGGCTCTTCCACAGGTGCCTGCTGAACCGTGGGCGGGCTGCCAAAGGCAGCGTTCGTCTGTTCCGTCTCGATCTGCGGTCTCGTGCTCCGCGTGCGGATGATGACGTTGTCCTGCGTGATGCCGTAGTTCACCCGCACTCCCGGAGTCTTGGAGACCCACTGCCGCGAGAGCCACGAGCTGCCGGGTTGCACGTTGCCGACGGACGCTGAGGCGGCTGGGGTTGTGGTGAGTGTGGTGTTTTGTATCATGACGTGCTTTCCCGGTCATCAATCGGTGGAAAGGCCTCCACGAGTTCGCGGAACCAGAAGCCGTTGATGTTCTGCGTGGAGTCCTCCACGGGGTGGCGCTCCCAGTCGGTCATCGGTGTCGCGGAAAACTCCTGCGCCACCAGATCTCCGCTGATCTCTGACTCGGGCGTGCCCGCGCCAAAGATGACCTGCCCGCTCGTCTGATACCTGGGGAAGCGGCAGCCTGGGTGCAGGCACTCAGGGATGCTGCCGCTGCAGCCGTCAAAGCTCCAGTTGGGCGAGTCTGTGATGGGCGTGGGCGAGCGGTTCTCACGCTTCGGCCACGGCACCTCAGAGAGGAACCGGCTGATCTTAAACCAGGTGGGATACTCCGCGCCATCGCGGATCTTCATGCGCGGGTGCGTGCGCGCCGCAGTCGCGACGGACATGATGTCCGTCTGTGCAGTCAGCGGCAGATTGCCCTTCTCAAACCACAGCTTCAGCAGCACCGTGGGCCAGTGGTACGTGCGCTTCACCCATGAAATTTGAAACGGCGTGTTGCGCTCGGCCTCGGTGCGTGTTTTGCCAAAGATGAAGGTGCGCTTCTGGTAGTCTGCCTTCAGGGCGTGTATCAGCGTGTAGCCTTGCAGAGACTCCGGGACCGCCTCCGCGCGCTTGATCCACTGCGGGCAGTCCCGCCAGTAGAAAGTGCGCGAGTTAAAGTCCGGCAGTGCATCACTGGGACCCTCCTTGGCGGTGATCGAAAAACCACGCTCGGCGGGGTTGGGCGTGTCCACCCAGTCAAAGTTGGAATTGATGGAAGGCATAAGATTAGTCGCGACGTTGAGATCCCCAGCCGACGACGTCGGTTTTGCGGAATTTGTAGCCCAGCCCGTTGCTGGAGATGAAGACCATCCAGGTGGTGGTCTTGTCAAACTGGCGTGGCGCGGCTCCTGACGCAGAGTCAGACAAAGACCCGAAGGTGGGAGTGATGACGACGGCCTCTGAGGTGGCGCCCACAATTCCCTTGCTGATGGACACCTTGGTCAGATGGCCTGGCGTGGTCATCTGCCCGCCGAAACCCATGGAGCTGGACCTGGAATTGGAACTGGGGCCGGTGCCCCAGTAGCTCGATCCCCCGCCTGAAAATCCAGATGAGCCAGAGGCCGAATTGTCCAGCTGCACGGTCGCCTGAAACTCATTGCGGTAAGGTTCGCCTTTTTCCGTGGTGCCTTCCTCGGCGAGCTCGCCCGTCCACAACGGGACGAAGCCGTCTCCGCGCCCGCCCTTGAGGTAGATGTAGGTGTCCGTGGGCGTGGTCGTCACATAGGTGAAGAGGCTGTTGGCCGCGCTCGTTCCGGCGGCTGCGGTGACGAGGACGCTGGCCGTGCCGGCAAGACCTGCCGGAGTGGTGCAGGTGATGGTGGTGGCATCGACCACTTTGAAATTCGTCGCGGCCACGCCGCCGATCGTCACGCCTGTGGCTCCGGCGAGGTCGGTGTCTCCGGTGAAGTAGGTGCCTTTGAGGGTGACCGTGGTGCTGCCTGCAGACGGGCCGATGGGCGGTGAGATGCTGGTGACGGTGGGCAGCGCCAGCACATAGGTAAACGAGATCGTGTCCGTGCTGGGGCCGTTCGGTGTGGTGACCACCACGTTTTGCACGGTGCCCGCGCTGCCCACCGGAGTGGTGCAGGTGAGGGTGGTGTCATTGACGAAGATGAGACGCGTGGCCGCCACGCCGCCGATGGTCACGCCGGTGGTGCCCGTGAAGCTCTGGCCGGTGATGGTGATCGTGGTGCCGCCTGCGGACGTGCCGCTGTCCGGAGAGACTTCGGTGACGGTGGGGGGGGTCAGTTCATAGGTGAAGAGGCTGTTGTCCGCATTGGTGCCGCCCACGGTCGTGACCACCACACTCACCGTGTCCACACTGCCCGGAGGGGTGATGCAGGTGAGGGTGCTGCTGTCGATGACGGTGACATTGGTCGCTGGCACGCCACCGATGGTGACGCCACCTGCCCCGGTGAAGTTGGTGCCGGTGACGGTCACCAGGGTGCCGCCCAGCGTCGATCCTCTTGCGGGAGAGATGGCATTGGCAGTTGTGCCGGTGACCGTCGGCGGCGGCTGTACATAGGTAAAGAGGCTGCTGCTCGCCGTCCCGCTGGGGGTGGTGACAGCCACGCTCGCCGCACCTGCCGTGCCCGCAGGTGTGGTGCAGACAATGGTCGTGGGACTGACGACGATGACGTCGGTGGCCGGCACGCCGCGAATGGTCACCGCAGTCGCCCCGGTGAAGTTGGTGCCCGTGATCGTCACACTCGTGCCGCCTGCGGATGAGCCGGCGGCCGGCCCGATGTCTGTGACGGTGGGCGGTGTCAGCACATAGCTGTAGAAGTTGTTGGCGCCATTCGCTCCGCCCGGTGTGGTGACGACAACGCTGGCCGGGCCTGCGCTGCCTGAGGGGGTGACGCAGGTGATGCTGGTGCTGCTGACCACGGCGACACTGGTGGCCGGTGTGGTGCCAAAGGTGACGACGGGGGTGAAGGGGTTGGGTCCGGTGAAGTTCGTCCCGGTGATGGTCACTGTCGTTCCGCCATTGGCTGTGCCGCTGGTGGTCGTGATGCCGCCCGTGGTCGCGATGCTGCTGACGGTGGGCGCAAGCACATAAGCGTAGAGACTGTTGCCTGCATTGGCGCCGCTGGGCGTGGTGACGACCACGCTGGCCGTCCCTGCGCTGAGCGCAGAAGGGGTGGTGCAGGTGAGGGTGGTGCTGTTGGTCACGGTGACGCTGGTGGCGGGATTGCCGCCAATGGTCACACCGGTGGCTCCGATGAAGTTTGTCCCCGTGAGGGTCACACTCTTGCCGCCGATGAGCGGCCCGCTGGAAGGTGAGATGCTGGTCACCGTGGGCGCGGTCTGGTAGGTGTAGAGCGTGTTGGCCGCGTTGGAGCCGCTGGGCGTGGTGACGACCACGCTGGCCGTGCCTGCGCTGCCGCCGGGCGTGGTGCAGGTGATCTGGGTGGGGCTGTCCACGTTGACGCTGGTGGCGTCGTAGCCGCCAATTTTCACACCGGTGGCCCCGATGAAGTTTGTCCCCGTGATGACCACAACGGAGCTGCCGCCAAGCGGGCCGCTGGGAGGCGTGACGCCGGTCACCGTGGGCGCGGTCTGGTAGGTGTAGAGGCTGTTGGCAGAATTGGTGCCGCTGGGCGTGGTGACGACCACGCTGACCGTCGCTGCGCTGCTCGCAGAGGGGGCCGTACAGGTGATCTGGGTGGGGCTGACGACGATGATGCTGGTGGCGGCGGTGCCGCCGAAGGTCACCCCTGTGGCCCCGATGAAGTTTGTCCCCGCGATGGTCACACTGGAGGTGCTGCCGAGCGGGCCGCTGGGAGGCGTGACGCCGGTGACGGTGGGCGCGGTCTGGTAGGTGTAGGTGAGGCCGTCCGTGTCCGGGCCATCGACGTTTGTCACCGTCACGGTGGCCGTCCCTGGGCTGCCCGTAGAGGGGGGTGTGCAGGTGATCTGGGTGTCACTGTCCACGGTGAAGCTGGCGGCCGGCGCGCCGCCGATGGTGACGCCGGTGGTCCCGGTGAAGCTGGTTCCGACGATCGTCACAGTGATGCCGCCGCTGAGCGGGCCGCTGGACGGAGAGATGGAGGAGACGGTGGGAGCGGACATGATCGGCGAATGGTGTGGTATTAAGTGGTATTACGTGAAATGCTGAATTCAGGCGGCGGCGGGCATGGGTGCGGGGGCTGCGGGACGGCGGGTGCTGGCCTGGGAGGCTGCGTGATCCTGCGGCGGGCGCGGGTCTTTTCCGGCGGCGCAGCGGCCGCTTGCGGTGTCACGGCATCCTTTGAGGAGGGTTCGTGAAGCTGTATTGAATAATGACATACTATGGTATTGGGTCCCAATTTGAATAGTCAAGCGGATGATTAAAAAATAATTTTCAGCAGCGCCGCGCAGCCGCACTGGCGGCTGACCGCCAGGGGATCGTACTTGCCGTCGGCGGTGTATTTGCCGCAGCGGTACTGGTCGGTGAAGGACCAGAGGTAGGGGGAGGGGACGCCGCGCCTGCGGTAGCCGGTGCCGTTGTAGTTTTCAAAGGCCACCAGGGCCGCGCCGGGGCTCCAGTCGGAGATTCGATCCAGGCCGTCGCAGATGAGGGCGTCGCGTGCGGACTCCTCCCAGGTGAAGGGTGGCGATTGGATTCGTAGACTATTATGCAGTTCGCTTAGCAGTCGCTTGTTTTAAGCAAGGCAACAGCGGAAGTTTATATTGTTTTGCTTCATAAATGACTCGGTATTGCGATAAACTCGAATCGAGCATTTTTTCACTTTGGGGCCAAAAGGAGTTAGTTTTAATCTTTCAGTTACGCGCCAGCAAGTATTGATGGAATTTTTTGCAACCGGATAACCTTGCAAGGTGGGTATCTTAAAAATATCTATAAATCCGCTTGTTCGGCGTTGGCGGTCGATATCACTAATAATTTCAGGCCATAATTCAGTTTGTCTGCTGTTTGCTGGAGTTATTGATTTCTCTTCGTAGTCTTTTTTAAATTTTAGAAACTCCATTTCACATTCCAAAAAATAATGATGCGAGACAACGGCGAGGTCCAGATCTGAATTGTTAGAAAAGGCTTTGCCATTTTTAGAAGGGTCCAGAGAATACCCAGTTCTTGCGCTTCCAACGAGTTTTATATCGCTGGGATGAACGCCAATTTCATTTCCGATAAAATCACGAATTTTCTCGAAAAGGAGTGGGATATCAGAAAAGACATAAGGAATTCCCTCGGTGAGCCATGCTCGATAAAGGCCGAATTCGTCTGGGTACTTTGTTTTTTGGTGAAACTCTTTTAACTCCGAAAGTGAGGGGTAACGCATGTTAAAACCTCTTGCGAAGTCCTTAAGATCAAATGGTTCTATTTGGCTCATGGTAGTAATTTCGATAAATGAATTTGTTTAACTAAATTGCCCAAGTGGATCTCCCTTGCCTTTATAGATTTTTCTTTCGCTGAATACAGATGTCTCGGTTGTGGGTACTTCAATCTGGCTACCAGCCTCGCGGCATCCGAAAAGCTGCAAGAGGAAAGTTGTATGTCTAATCGGCTCACCGCTTGTTCAAGAGAATTCATGTGCCATCCATAATAAGCAATATGCAAATAAAGCGTGGCAATATCGATTTTAGAAAATGACCGTGACATGCGGAATGCTATACAAATTTCCAATAGTTTTCGCGAAATTGAACGCTCATACCTGCCAGTTAACACTCTAGTTAGTTGCTGAGGGATTGTACTTGCGCCTTCGCGCTTTCCAAGAATTCGCCTCCAGCACGCTCGCACAATCGCCACAATATCGAAGCCTGGATGATGGAGATAACGTTTGTCCTCTCCTGCTACTAGGGTTGCGACAAGCGTTTCAGGCAAAGTGAATGATCCTCTCTGTTCGTATGAATTTTTCAGACGTATAAAATTTGCTTCGGTGGCACTCCAGATGAAACGAAATCTTCGCTCTCGATGCTGCTTCAATGCCTTCAGAGTTGCTTCCTTGGAAGCCATTGCGCTCGGGTTGGTTGATTTGTACAAGTCTCTGGAAGACACGACAGTTAAGTTCCATTTGCCTAATTGTTCAAGGAGCTTTGGAAGGTCGTTGGCCGTCTCCTTTGTTGCGTGTAGGAGAATCACGAGATGCTTCTGATCGATCTTTTGCAGAATTTGAAGACGTATGCTTTCAATTTTTGACGGGGAAATGCCTTGTGGGCCTCTCCAGTCTTCTGAATCTATATCCCATGAACAGTTCTGAAGGCCAAGGCGCTCAATTTCATTCCAAAGAATCGGTGCGTCTAAACGGTTCCAACTGCCAGCGCCATATGGCGAACGGAACTTGGTGGGCAGAACTGCAATGGTGTCGAATATCGCCTTCTGTGTGTGCTCAAGTTCGTATCTAACGGCCTCACATCCTAGACGATCCAAACGACAATGACTCCATGAGTGATTTTGGACACCATGACCGCTGACATTCAGTTCCCGTAGGACTTCGCGTCGCTCTTTGATAGCACTGCCAACAGTGAAAAATTCGGAATAGATGCTTCGATGCCTTAGGTATTCAGATATTCGACGAACTGCCTCTGGATTGTATGGAGCGTCATCGAAAGATAATTCAATCGTGGGTGCCAATTCAGGCGCTTCTTTTTCGAATGAATGAAAACTCACTTTTGCTGTGCAACATTTTCACAGAAGAATTCAACTATGAAACAAAAAAATGAGTTTGATAGCCAACCAAACCTGAAGAGGTTGCTCATTTGAAATGCTTCGCTATGAAGCTAATTCATTCAACAGCAAATTGTTGAGCGCCACAGTGGCTGCCTAGAGAACGCTGGACGGACTCGAATGATGTGGCAGGGCGGAACTGGTCGGGTTCTGACGACATTGGCATAGAGGGCACAACTCAAACTCTATAGATGCTAAAAGCGTGATTTTATATTGTGAACCGGACGCGAGTCTTTATTTGCGAAAGGCGGCGCTTTTTGTTCATCACGATTCCGCCTTCTCGGGAACCTCCTCCGTCAGTATTCCCCTCGATGGTTGGTACCAGTCCGGATGAATCCGGCTCCCCAGTGGCAATGCCCACGTGTGAAAAGGTGAAAATCACGATGTCACCAGCTTTGATATCCCTGCCGGGATTCCGTTTCGTGTTTGTTGTGTTATCTTGTTTTAAAGACCATTGCTCTAGATCCCAAGCACTTGCTGTTTTAGGTCGCGTAAAAGACGGCGTCTCCTTAACGCCTGCAGCCAGCATAGCCTTTAGAACGCACCAGTCCACAAAGGCTGCACACCAAGGCCACTGCTCGTGCGGCGGTAACACCGTTGCAGCCTTGTATTGATCGACACGTGGTCCGCAGTTGGTTCCGTTGACTTCTTCAATGCCGATCTCTTTTGTTGCAATATGAACAATCGCAGTTGGTAATAAGGGATTCATGGCTCAAAAAATTTAAATTGCCGCGACAACAGGCTGGTTGGTCGGGGGCAGCAGCACTGGTTGTTGCTCGGTGATATTCCGCACCTCGGCGGCGTGTTCGGTCTTGATGCTGCACGCGTGGAACTGCGCGGCGTAGGTTTCTGATAAAGCGCTCATGATTTGGGAGTGAAAGGTTTGGATGCTGGATGCTGGATGTGCGGTGTTTGAGATTCAAAGCGGGGGCGGTGTGCGTGGTCCGTTCATGCGGGCGGGGTCCAGGCGGCTGCGTTGTTTGTTCACGTTCACGAGTGTGGCTCCATCCTCGAGCGCCATGAAGGCATGCGGCACGCCGGGCGGCAGATCCAGAATGTCTCCTGCCTGGACGAGCCTGATCACGCCGCCGAGCGTGAGCTTGAAGCAGCCTTTGAGGATGAGGGTGTCATGCGCGGTGTCCGCCGTGTGCGTGTGCTCGGGAATGGCGCAGGCCGTTTGGGTGAACTCGTAATGGCCGCCGAGGGTGAGGCGCGTGATGAGCACGCCGTTTTGCTCAAAGGGCACCTGGTTGCAAGGGATGATGAGGGCGGGGTCAATCATAGTCCGGCCCCCAGGTTGTCGGGCAAACCCGTGAGTGTGAAGCGTGGTGAGAAGGTGCCGCCGCCCTGCTTGAAGCCGGGGTCGAGCGGCAGCGTGTCGGGATCGAGCGTCCATGCTCCGCCTGATTTGATCAGCGCCACGGTGGCCAGCGGCATGTAGGTGCCGCCTGCGATGCGTGTGTGCACGTAGTTGCCTTCATAGCTGCCTTCGTAGTCTCCAACCGGGAAAGGCATGTTGCTGGTGACGGTGCTGTAAAAGGTGCCGCCTGTCACCTTGGCACCCTTCAGGTTCACCGTGGCATTGAAGGTGCCGGCGGAGATGAGGCTGTCTGGCAGCCGTATCGAGCCACTGTTGGCACTTGCGGCTTTGCCTTCAATGACCACCGGTGCATTGAAGGTGCCGCCGGTGATCTGATTCTGGGTGGAGGTCCCGCCACCCACCAGCGTGACTGCGGCGGCGAAAGTGCCGGAGCTGATCCGCAGCACCTGGCAGGTGACCGCTCCATTGAAGATGCCGCCCGAGAGCTCGCAACGACTTGAGCCGTACTGCCCACAGCCCCCGCCTGTGACCGTACCATTCCACACGCCGCTGCTGATCTTGCCAGCGGGGGAGGTCGGGTAATGGATCCCTGCTTCGATGACAATGTCGCCATTCCACACCGCCGGAGTGTTGGTTGTGACGGGAGCCAGGATGTGGACGGTGTCTGTTCCGTCCACCGGCAGGCGGCCCATGAGCGTGCCTGGGTAGTCATAGCCGCAGCAGTAGAAGCCTTTGCTGGAATACCAGTTGCTGGTGGAATTCCAGTCACCGTCGGTGCTGCTGACGCCATCGCCGAAGTAAATGTCTGCCATAATGGAAGAAAGTTAGTAGCCTGCGATGTAGCTGGTGACTTCCCACGCACTGCGGCCCGCATCGTACTCGAGCAGCAGCTTGGTCTTGGTGCCGGAGGCCACGGTGAAGGGACTGGTGAGTGTGGAGGTGGTGGGAATGACGATGGCGGGATCCAGCGTGACGGTCCGCGTGCCGCCGCTGGCGACCAGCCACAGGCGTACGCGCACGCCATCGGCCCCGCTGGTGGGCGCGGCCAGCGTCAGGTCTCCGGTGAGGGAGATGCGGTGGAAGCGCTCGCTGGAGGCATTGATGGTGAGTGTGGAGGCAAAGGCCAGCGTGCTGGGTGGCACGGCGCCGCCCGTGGAGTCGAGCTGCCCGGTGAAGGGATTGAAGATCATGTCAGGTGGCGGTGATGGAGGTGATGTTCGTGCCGTCGTTGCCAAAGGTCAGCGTCTTGAGGATGGTGCCGCCACTGCCGCCGGTCTTGTACACGGCCGTGGCTGCGAAGGCCCCGGAGTAGGTGAGAGCGCAGTAGTCCGCGCCATAAGGCAGCGCTGGCGCGGAGAGGTGCAGCCCGTTCTTCAGGAACTCCAGCAGACGCCGCATGAAGTGCCGGGGCTCAATGGGAGCGGGGGCTTCCTCGATCATTTGTTCGATGGTGGGGGTCAGTTTCATGGGCGTGTTTTCTTGGTTCGTGTGAGGGTGTCAGAAGAGTTCACTGGAGCCGGGCGGCGGTGGTTTGTGGCTCAGCAGCAGGTGCATGCCCCACAGGAGCAGACCCACGGCGGCGATGCCGAGCAGCGTATTCATGGCGTCACCGCCGCAGCGGGACTTTTGGCTGAAGCCTGCGGGGAAAGCGCCTGCTGCAGCGCAGGGATGTTTCGCAGCTCCTGCGCGGTCATGGCCGCCACAGCGGCGCTGGTGCTGCCGCCGGAGATGAGCAGCGCGCCGCCACCGGCCAGGAGATCCTTCTCCACATCTCCGATGATCTGCGCCTGCACGGCGGGCGTGGTGAGTTTCAGGATGCCCGGATTCGTGCAGGAGCCGAGGCTCAGGACCGCCGCGATGACGGTGGTGACAAGGAGGGGTGCGTGGGTTTTCATGGGTTCAGTTCTTGGTTCTTGGTTTCGTCATTCACGCCCCGCTCTCCAGGCCTCCACTCTTCACCGTGAAGAATGGTAGTATATGGTATTCGGTGGTCTGCGAGGTCGTTCTTGCTGATGGCCTGCATCAGCGCCTCAAACTGCGCGCCGCGCTGCAGCCAGGTGGAGTGTCCGCAGGAGTCGTCGCTGTGGTCCTGCACCACCTCCGGAAAGAGCGCGGCAAACTCCCGCCCGCGCAGGCCCAGCGAGCCGTAGCCCAGGCCCAGCCAGCCGATCAGCGGACGCGTGGCGGCGGCAAAGCGCAGCGCCCCATCCTGCCGGCTGCCGTAGATGTGAATGCGGCGGATCAGCCCCTCGCGGATGGCCTCGGCAAAGTCCTCCTCATCCGCCGCCGGAGCGATGAGGTGCGCCGCATCAATCTCCGCCCCGCAGGCCTCCAGCACGCGGGCGATGAGGTCGCACCCGTTGCTGTGCCCCACCAGCACCAGGCGGTAGCCCGCACGCCGGTAGTAGCCCACCTTCTTGGAAATCTCATCCGCCCGCTCCCTCTGGCGCAGCCGCCGCAGCAGCGCACTGCACGCATACTCAAACTTCTCCGCCACCACCCCGTCCGGCAGCCGCGTGTTGATCCACGTCACAAACCGGTCCGTCCACCCCTCCGCGTCACCGGGGTTGTTGCGAATGCCGTTGATGGCGATGTAGCAGGTGCGGGTGTTCATGATTTGTGGTTCGTGTGTGTCTTCTCAAAAACGGGTGCAGGGCAGGGGAGCGTGATGGGGGGGGGACGGGCCGGTCGTCGTTGCGATTGATCTTCGCGGTGGGATCCGCGATGACCCTCGTCTGCATGAAGATGATCACGTTCCTCATCTCGGCGCGGTCCGCGCTCAGAGCGCGCACTCGAAGTCTCCAGCGCCGTGATCCTCATCTCATGCTGAGACGCCAGCTTCCGCGCGTTGAGGTACACAGCCAACAGCAGCACCCCCCCAAAGCTAAACTGCGTTAGCAGCGCATCAAACAGCTTAGGAACTTTCATGGTTAAAAGGCATGTTGCACAGTCTCACGGCAAGTTATGCCAGGACAGGAGTGATGACGATCACGCAGCCAGCACCGCCATTGCCGCCCGCACCCGAGTTGTAGCCATTGGCAGCTCCTGCGCCGCCGCCACCACCACCTCCGTAGTTCGAGCCATTGGCTCCATTGCCACCATTGCCAGTCGCATTGCTCGCGCCGCCACCCCCTCCCAGGCCGCAATCATTCTTGGAAATCGCCATGGATCCATCGCCACCCGGAGCCACCCCGCCCGCACCACCGGCGAGAACCCCGATAGGCGTCACCCCCTGGGAGCCTCCCGAGCCACCCGCATTGGAGGCCGCTGTCGTGGCCATTCCACCGCCGCCTCCGCCACCGGTGGGAAGTCTTAAATTGTAGCTTAAAGCATAGCCTCCAATGCTCGATGTGCCAGCCGCGCCGCCAATGCTCACCGCCGGCGCGGAGTTATAGATCTGTGATGCATCCGTCAAACCGATCCCCCCCTGACTGCTGCTCGCCATGCCGCCATAGCCACCGCTCCCGCCCCTGGCAATGAGAGACGCAAAGGAAGAGTTTCCGCCGCTGGAACCATCGTTGCCATTGTTATCATTCGATGTGACCGCGGCACCACCAGCGCCCCCGGCGCCCACGACCACTGCTTCTGTAGATCCCAGGCCAGACACGCACAGGTGCATTTTCACCACGGCGCCCGTTGCGCCGCCGCCGCCGCCATAGCGGTTGCTCATCGAGTTCGCGCCCCGCCGGCCACTTGCCCCGCCGCCGCCACCGGCATAGATTCTTACTTCGGCACTGCCAAACGCACCCGCAGGTTTCACCCAGGTGCCGTTGGCATTGAAGACCTGCACATTCATCCGGCCGCTGCCGCTGATCGTATTGATCGAAGCAATCGCCGCATTGATCTTCGTGCGCGCCTCCAGCCCGCTGTCGCCATTGTTCAGAGTGTCGAGTGACATAAGTGTGATGAGTTTAAAAAGTTAAGAGTCCTTCCAGTCTGCCGCGTCATCCCAGACGCCCGTGTCATTCCACGCACCGTTTGCGAGGATCCAAGGTGGGCCGCTCGGCCCCTTCGGAGCCAGCGCCAGAGATAGGGCGTGTCCGAGTCCGATCATGATGCGGTGGTGCGTGGGGGTGAAGTGATGCTCATCCCATGTCGGCCCACCAGCTTCCTCGCGATGTGGAACGCTGCCGTCAGCTGCGCGACGAAACCGGGTTGAGAGCGTGTCGTGTGGAAGCCCTTGATTAATGGTTCTGCCACTTGGGATGGAATGAAGATCATCATAGATTCGCCGGGTTGGTTTGTGACCATAGCGCTGCTGCGTCCGTGTCACCAAAGCCGTAGTTCCAGATGCCCAGTTCGGCAAAAAGCTGATTGCCGTAAGAGCTGGTGAATACAGTGTTCTGAGTGAGCCAGATTATAGATCCATTTTGAGTAGCTCCAGGTGCCACATCCACACCGTTTGACCAGCATCTCACGGGCGCTCCGTTGGTGTTGGCAAATATTTCACAGACTGCGTCAGTTGTTCCTAGAGTGGGAACGACATCCGTACCCATGTTAAACTGACCTTGATTGGTGGTTCCAGAGCTAATAAGAAACTCCTGCCCACCCCAACCGTTTCGTGTAAACCCACGCTGCCAAGGTTGTGGATCGAGAGACTGCTCGATGAGGTAGCAAGAATCCCCTAGTTGAAGGCAAAAATCTAAAAGTAAATATTGGGAATAACCATCCTTGAGCACCGATGGACCGCCGTTGATTCCTCCCGTGAGAATCAACTGGGGCTGGTTCGCGGTGGTCGTTTGAGTTAGATTTTTCCAGCCATTGACGCCGAAGACAGTGACAACGCGCAGAGTTGAATCACCCTTGAAATTTGCTGCCGCCACTACATCCAGCATGCCGTTTGAGCCAGTGTAAATCAATGTTTCATCATCGTCCGACTCCCGCCGGACCTGAACCAATGCTCCAGTGTAGGATGACAGCGGACGACGCACCACGCTCCACGCGTCCCGCAATCCACTCGTCAGCGCATCCAGCGGACCCACAAACGGCGGCGTAACCACCTCCTTGGGGGCCAGCGCCAGAGATAGGGCGTGTCCGAGTCCGATCATGACTTGTGGTGGGTTGTGGTATTGCTGGCCTGCATGGCGGCGTCTCGCAGGGCGTCAAAGCTCAGCGTCTCCAGCTTCTCCACCCGCTTCGTCTGCAGTTCGATGAGCTCCGCGATCTGCTGCGCCTGGTTGTTGAGCGCATCGCTGAAGCGGTTCACCGTCTCGATGCCCTTGCCCCACACCGCGCGCAGAATCAGCACGATGAACCCCGCCAGCGCGATGATGAACCCGATCAGCACCACATGCAGCGGCTGGATCGCCAGCTCCTGCGGGTCGATGCTCGCCAGCCGCACATACCACCCCGCCACCGTGGCCGCCACAATGCCCAGCGCACTCACCGCCGCACCCAGGATGCAGGTGGCGAGAGAGAACGGAACTTCGAAGTGAGAGGGGTCGAGGGGGAGTTTCATCACGGGAAAGAAAGAGGTGGTGGCAGTTTATCCAAAACCATCGGGATATGGTATTTTGCCAAGCTGTTGAAGCAGTCGGGGGAGCGCGTTGCGCACGGCAATTCGTCGGCCGCGATTGGACTCGACGAAGGTCGCCAGATTATCCAGCAGGCCAGCTGTTGAGCGAAGAACCACAAAGCGTCAGATGGTTCTATCGCTTTTGGACTAAGGATATATTTCCTCATGGCGTGATCCCCCTCAAGCTCATCAGCACGGCTTCTATCGCTGATCGCTGGGCATTGTCATGGGCCACGTTGTAAACCAAGATTTCGCAAATATCAGATCCGGCGGTTTCGGAAAAATACGTGTAGCTGCCTATGGCGAAACCTGATCCCCAGGAATTGGTGTTTCCAGGGCTTGAAGTCTTATTCGTGCCATCAACGTAGTAGCTCGCGCCAATTCCCGAGACAGCGGTTATAACGCCTAGATGCGACTCGTTTAGTGGCATTGGATAGTTGCCAACTCCGCCGTTAATATAAGCGTTGGCTCCGTCTGTGCGGGTTAAATGAATGAGTGAGTTCGTGTCAGTGCTGCCAACTATTCGGCCATTGAGTGCAAATCCCCTTGCCACGACATAAATCGTAAATGGGCGGCTGATATTACCAATGCTCGGGTAGCCATCATTAGGCTCATCGCAACGCAGCATCCAGCCCGTCTCTGCCACGTTGAGAATCTGGCCCTGCTTGGTGGCATCATCTGTTTGAATGAAGTCATTGCCTCCAGTTTGATTGATCCATCTCACGCCAAAACCATTCCCCCCGCCGATGAAAGATTTGAACGCGGTGGCATCAAACTTGCCATCGCCGTCAAAGCCTATCACTGACTGAGTATTGCCCATGTCCTCACGGACGCGGAAACAACCGCCTTCATGTGCAGTCAGTAAGCGGTTTTCCGAGCTGAAGGCGTGAACTAGCCCGGTCGTGTATTCATCCAGCGCTCCAACAAACGGCGGCGTCACCACCTCCTGCGGAGCCAGCGCGAGTGACAAAGCATGTCCGAGTCCGATCATAAAATCACAGTGCGACGATGTTCGTGGCCGTGGTGTTCGTGGCATTCACGCGGGAGGTCGCGATGGGCAGCACGGCGCCTGCGGGCACGCCCGCGAATTTTACCGCCACGCCGTTTTCGTTGATGGCCACCACATCGCCCGTGCCGCCCACATAGAGCGCGCGCGCCGGGCCCCCTTTGATGGGGGAGGTGTCAGACGGGGTGACCGTGCGAAAGGACGAATTCGGCACCATCTCCTGGAGAGCTCCGGGGATGGACATGGGATCAAGGGGCGTACGGCGTTGTGAAGCAGGCATGGTGTGCGATGGGTGTTAGGGTGAAAAAATGCGGAATGCGGAGTAATGCGGTTTGTCTGGTGTTCGTCCTCCTACTCGAACTCGTCCTCGATCATTGCGTATCGAAAGCACGAGTCGGGTAGAGCAAGATTGAAGTGCCGAAGAATCAGAGTCGTTGAGTAGTAGAGTGTTAAAAGAATGCTCAAAAGCGCACGCAGCTCACATCGCCGTCGTGCGGCTCACCTCATTGAAGCTGGTGCCGTCAAAAATGAAGCTGATGACAAACGTCTTCGCGCTCGTCGCCCCCGTGGCCAGCGTGCCCGTCGTCTTGAAGTTCGTGGAGAACGTCAGCGTGCGGCTCGTCGTGCCGCTGGTGGCGATCACCAAAGAGTACGTCCGGCCCGACACCGCGCCCGTCGTCACCGCGTTGATCGTCTCATCCTCCGCAGGCGTCAGCGTGTAGCAGGACACGCTCGCTGCCGGCGCAAAGCTCACCGTGCTCCCCGCTGCCAGCACCGCTGTGCCGTTCAGCGCCACCGTGCCGCTGCCATCCGGAAAGGTCACCGTGCGGCTCGCGCTCGGGTTCGTGATCGCAAGGGTCGTCACCTTGCTGTCAAACGTGCTGCCCTGAAACTCCAGGCCGCCGTTGTAGGCACTCACCACCACCGTGTTGTCCCTGCCCACCAGCGCATGGCTCGTGAGCGACAGCGGCGGCGCGATCGGTGCGGCGTCCGTGCCGAAAATCTTGCGCAGCATCACATCCACACTGTCCACCCCCAGGGCGGTCGTGGCGATGGCGGCGGCAATGACAAACAATAGCAGTGCGTGCTTCTTCATGGTAGTAGTGTGATTTATGTTCCTGGTTCTTGGTTCTTCGTTATCTGAAAATCGTCCTCGTTCTCCTACTCGTCCTCGATCATTGCGCGCCGCAGGCAGACCCCGCTCTGAGCCAGCATGGCGTGTTGAAAGCTGAATTCTCTGAATGTCTCATCGTTTGATTGTCCCTGCTCGTTCATCCGCTCTTCAAAAACTCACGCCTGCCCCGGCGCCCCCGGCATCGCAGCACCCGCCCCCGGCATCGGCGCACCCGCTCCCGGCGGCATCGCCGCACCCGGCATGCCCGCCCCAGGCGGCATCATTCCCGGCGCATCCGCCATACCAGCCCCTGGCATCGGCGGCGCGCCGGGCGCGGCACCTTGATCCGGTGCAGCACCCGGCGCCTGCTGCTGCTGCGCGGCCGCCTGCTCCTGCTGCTGTTGCAGAGCCATCAGGCCCTTCAGCTTCTCCGCCTCCTCAGGCGGCAGCAGCGGCAGGCAGCTCTCCAGCGTCACCACCGGCTTGCGCACCATCTCCTCAGCGTTGGAGAATTCCAGCGCCTTCAGCGCCTGCACCACGCCCACGCGAGCGCCCGCCTTGTCCGTCTCCGGCATGCCCGAGTAGCCCTGCAGCTGCTGCATCATCACCTGCGCGCCCTGCAGCTTGTTCTGGTTCTGCTCCTGCGTCAGCAGCATCTCCACATCAATGTCCAGGTCACGCACATGCTCCGGGGTAATAGTGACGAGCTCCTTGTTGTGACCCTCGCCCCACACAAAAGCCTCCGCGCGGTCAAAGTTCGCGTAGTGCAGCTTCACCGCATAGCTAAAGCCCCGGCCCTTCGATCTCCGCAGCCGGCGGATCGGCTTCTTCAGCAGCACCGCCGCACGACTGATCAAAGACTTGATCCCCGTTGCCGTGTTCGATTCCGGCACGCTCGATAAATCCCCCTGGCTCGCACTCGTGATCCCGCTGCGCAACTGCGCCAGCTGCATCCCCGTTTGGAACAGCTCCAGACTGCGCGAGTCCGCATCCGGCAAAATCGCAAACTCGATGCAATCCCCCAGCCGCTTCCCCGCCTTCGGGCGCAGCGTCTTCCCCGGGCCGATCACCATCTCGCCACCGTCCTCATCCGTTTGCAGGTTCTCCTCATGCACCGCCGTCAGCGGATTCGCATGCATCTCATTGCGGAAGTTCACCTGATTCCACAGATTGTCCGTCGCCGTCTGCAGGTACGCATACTTCGCGAAAAACCCCCGCCCATAAAGCCGGTGCGGCACAGGCTCCCATACATCACACTTGATCGGCAGCTCAGCCTTCGGCGAAATGTTCGCCAGATAGTCCGCCCAGATGATCCAGTCCTCATGGTAAGGCGGGAAGACCATGCACATCCGCGCCTCCTTGCCCGTGCCCGTCACATCCGCACGGATGTACGCTTCAATGAGCCTCACGCGAGTGTTCAGCAGCTGCTCCGCCTCCACCTCCCCCAGCGGCTCATCCGCCGGCGCGCACGTCACCGTCGCATCCGCCGTGCGCTCACGCTGTGCCTCATCATCACTGCAGATCCGCGTCTCTGCGCAGCGCGCCAGGCGCACTGCATCCTCCTTGGAAAGGTGAAAGCGCCGCATCGCCTCAAACGTGCTCATCTCCACGCTCACATACACATTCGTATGCCGCAGATCCAGCTCCGGCGCATCCTCACGAAAGCTGATGTCATGAAAGTGGATCGGCACCGCCTCCACCCCCTGGCGGATGATCGTTTGCCGCGTCTCATACACCTCCTTCCACTCCAGCTTACCCTTCAGGCGGCGGCCCATTTTTTTCACCTGCGCATCACTCGTCACATACTCGCCCAGCGCATCCACCACCGGCTGCCCGTCCGCATGCAGACATGGCGTCGCCGCCTCATGCTCATCCACATCCGTCGCATACAGCGTCTTGATAAAGCACTCCCCCAGCGTCACCGCCTGGTCGATCCCCAGACACTGCGCATCCACAAACCGGCCATCGCGAAACGTCCACTGCAGGTGGTGCTGGATGTCATCCGCCAGCTTCGTATCCGCCTGGCCCACCGGATTCGCCGCGAACCACGGCTCCCCGCCATAGATGTCCTGCTCCGCCTGCGCCGCCGCAAATTCCGCCAGCGAAGCCACGATGTTCACCGAATCATTCGCCATCTCAAAAATGCTCAGCGCATCCTCCACCTCCGCCTTCTCACGTCGCGCTCTGGCACGGTGGTCAAAGATGTCCTGCGCCTCCTGGCTCCACTTCAGGCGGTTCGCCCGCCATTGAACAAGCCCCGCATCATAGCCCGCCTTCTGCGTCCGCGCCCACTGCACCAGCCGCACCGCGCGGGTACCCCCATCCGCAGCCAGCGCATCCTCCAGCGGCGTCTTCTTCCGCTTGCGCACCAGCGCCGCCTTCGCGCGCAGCGCCGCCAGGATGTCAGCAGCAGAACCCCGCGCAGGCGGAGAACCATGGGCCGCAGAAGAGCCAGCGGCAGAGGGAGGGGAGGGGAGCAGAGGCATGCGAAGAAAAAGGAAAAATCGAGGTCCAAAAAATCATTTTGAATTCCCCCTCCGAGTTCTTCACTCCGTCAGGCTGTCTGTTAACAATCCTTGGGTCCAGATTTCAAAGCGCAAGCGAAAATGTTTTTTTCCTGCGAAAAAAAGTTTATTATGGGAGCGCTTCGCGGCAACTCACCCACAAAATCTCAGTGCCATAAGCGATCAAGCCACCGCTCTTTCTCTGACTTCCTCGAGAATCGCTACCAGCTTCTGGACTTGTGCAGGCGCAAACACACCATCCACACCCTGCGGATTAAAATCCGTGTAAGGCGATTCATAAAGCCGCGCCGCATCCATGCTGCCGTGCAGTCAGGTGATTGATGACCTCATCGAGAAACTGAATCTGATTCGCGCTGAAAATGCCGCCCGTGAGAAATCCATCCGGAGCCTTTTTCGTAAAGTGGCGCGCCTTGAGTGGAAACGCTCAAAGCTGTCTGCTGAAGTAAATCCAGGAAGCTCAATGGTGGACACCTCGTCCATCTGATCTTCAAAGTCCATATAGAGCGGCTTGCGCTGCTTCTTCTCAATGAGCTTCACCAGCCGCCGCAGCTTCTTGCGCAGCTCTTCCAGCATAGACAGGCCATTCGGCTTGGAGAAGGAGGAAGTTGGAAGGTATTTAGGGGTTGGATGCTGATCGCTTGGCAAAGCAAGGTTGTTTGCTAAGGTGTGTCAATCACCGGCTCTTTCTTCTTAGTGAATCATTCCTCCACCGCCATTTCTCAGGTTCCATGATCACCATCACCGAAGTTCTGGGTAAGGCAGCGCAGGGACGCACAGAGCCCTTCATCTGCCGTGGCGATGATGGGCAACTCTATTACGTCAAGGGACGCAATGCCGGCTTCATCTCTCTATGTTGCGAATGGGTGGCGGGCAGCCTAGCGCGCCACATCGCAGCACGAGTGAGTGGCTTTGCACTGCCAGAGTTTACGATTGCCGAGGTGCCACAAGCTCTCGTGACGCAGAGCGACCGCGACGACATCCGGCACCTCGGTGCCGGTCCAGTGTTTGCCTCGTTGAAAGTGGATCGCGCGCGTGAGATCACCTGGGAGGATGCGCGGAAATTGACTCCTAACGTCATGGCTGGCGTCCTTTTCATCGACCACTGGCTGCAGAATGATGACCGAACCCTCTCGGACCTAGGAGGCAACCCCAATTTGTTGATCACTCACGAGTCGGAGATCAGGAACGGGGAGACGTCTGGAAACATGGTGCCGTATCTCTGGGTGATCGATTTCAATCTGGCCTTTGATCCTCTTTTTACTCGGAGCTTCTTTCTCGATAACCACGTCTTTGCGGGGCTGCTTAAGGCCTGGCCTCCAGGTTTCCAGGAGGCAGTGATGCAGAGTCTGCCTGCAGTGCTCGAAACGGTGCCCCGCCTGTTCAGAGAGCTGCCAGACGAATGGCTCTATCAAGATGGAGATGACAGTTTGCCCGTGCATTTAAGCCAAAATGATGTATTAGAAATGCTCCAGCTCCCGTTGCAAGAACCGGAGGCTTTTTGGAAACTGCCATGAAATCCATCGCCAAACACGTCTGCAATTACGCGGTGCTCCGGTTCCAGCCCTATCCCGAAACGGGGGAGTTTGTGAATCTGGGCGTGGCCGTGCATTGTGCCGAGACGGGCTTCATGGAAGTAAAGATTGAGCACAGGAAGCACAAGCGAATCACGGATTTCTTCCCTGAACTCGACAAAGCGCCGTTCCTAGCGGCCCGAACCGCTGTGCAGGCCGAGTTTGAGCGCGTCCAGCACCTCGCAGCAAAGAAAACCGACCCGGAGCTCGGGCGGCGCATTTTTCGGGAGATGGTGAGGCCCCGCGAGTCTGTCTTCCGTTTTGGGGAGGTGCGCACCATTCTGACAGACGCTCCCGCTGCACTTGCGCAGAATCTTTTCGACCAGTATGTGGAGCGTCACTTCGCCAAACAGAAGGCTTATCAGGAAGAGGTGATGGCACGCCGCTATTACGAGGCCCTGCAAAACATGCGTCCGGACAGAAAATTCAAGCGCAACTACACCATCAGTGGCGGCTTGTACCACGTGAAGGTGCCTCTTTGTTCGGACGCCTTCACTCGCAACGATGCGCCACAGCGCATCATCAAGCCGCTGGATCTCGGCAAAGACGACGCTACCGAGATACTCGAGCATGGCCAGCTCTGGGCGAACCGTCTGCAATTGATCACAGGCATGAAAAAGATGCCGGACAAGTTCATTTTCGCCGTGCACATGCCATCACGGTTGCATCAAGATCTTCATTATGCAGCGAAGGAAGTAGTCGCCTCCTTGGGGCAGCATGGCGGCATCATTGTCAAGGATGATGATACTGATCAGATAGTCTCACTGGCGGCGGACGGCTGGTATTGAGCAATGCGGCCGCGATGGCGTCAGCGACATTATCTACAGGACCTCCAGAGCGTTGGGCCTTCTTACCTCTCGTGAGTTGATGGAACATCCCGCTCTTCGTCGGGATGAGAACCCACGACCGGAACCTCAGCCGGTGGGACGTAGATTTCCTCGTCAGAAAGAGCGCCAAGGCACAATTCTGTTTGAGCCGGATTGTCCAGCATTCCGGGGGTAAATCCATTCTTCAGAAGCACCACTTCCACCTTGCACAGACCGGCTTTCTTCAGACGCTCAGCATACTTGGAGAGGGTGCTGGCGTCTTCGCTCAGAATGATTCCCACACCTTCTTCCTCCGCCTGCGCCAAGATTTTCAAATCGTTCAAAATCACCGTGCGCGCATCATCCTTGTCCTGGAGGACCTGACCACCTCTTAAAGCTTTGAAAAAAGTCGCGGCACGAATGGCATGCGGCAGGTTGAAAGGCTGAATCCTGAAATTCCGCAGAGGCAGTTCGGTCACCGGTTGACCCACCTCAAATTCTCCAGCGGCGATTACAGACAAGTTCATCGGAACGCTCTTGCTGAGGCAGTAGGTGAAATATTCCAGCGCCACGCTGTGGTGCTTCCGATTCGGATCGGCAAACGAGATCAGAAAGCTGGTGTCGAGAGAGACTTGTTTCATGGTGGTATCACACGTTCCTCAGAGCCTCCACCCAGGCCGTGGCGGACGAGACATCCTTCCACGCCTCGCGGCCGTTTTTCCAAAGGCTCTCCAAGGCCTGCTTGTCCACCTCATCGGTACGGTGTAGAAACTCCAGCAGCCGCACATTGCGCAGCTCACGTGTCTTCAAGTGCTGCTCCGCCTGCACCCGCAAGGTCACCTCACGATACAGTTGGTTTTCCTCCTCCGCAGCCAGTTGCTTCTCCGTGGCGCTTACATGAATGTTTTTGCCGCTGTCTTCCAGCACCAGATGCACGTTCGGTTCATGCTTGCCTCCCAGATCAACCACGCGTCCGGCCAGGTATTTCTCCACCGTTATCCACGAATTCTCAGCTCTATGCTGGTAGGGGCTGGAACTTTCCACCTTTAGCGGATTTGCCATCGGGTTGGATAAATCTTTGATCGTGTAGGACAGCGATGGCTGGCGTTGTGCCCGCTTCTGCCACGTCTCGATGATTTGCGCACGCCTTGGCTGGATCAGGTCCAGATCTCCGCTGCGTTCCAGGCGGGCCATGTCATCCCCCACATTGGACATGAGCATGCATCCTGCCGTGATCACGACACGCACTGAGCCGCTCTCCAGTCGCACCTTGGAGTTTGTCAGCGAGGCTCCCGGCTCATCCCCCTTCACCAGTTTCTCCACCTCTTCCAAGAAGAGCCGCAGCGTCGGCAGATCCACGTTGCTCGGCGTCAGAGGCTCGCCCGCAACGGTGTCGTTGAGGGAAAAAGCTAGGCTGGCGGTGGCAGTGGACATGGAGCAGCGCTGTCGGAGAAAAGAGAGGCTAGAACGTAGGCGTCAAAGCGCTTTTTGCACTCGGTAGTTTCCTTTTGTTTTAGCCGAATCTTAAGATTTAGGCACAGCAGCACTCTTCGAAAACAGAGCGGAGCGCCCTCATCTCTGAATTCATCGCGGCTAAGCTGAGTGCCAAAAGGGCCGCATTTAATGTCATCGGATGAACTGCAAACTCCACTCACCCCCTCCTGTGCATCTCCAGCACCCTTAGCCTCACATCATCCGCGATATCATCCGGCGTCGCGTAGGGCAGGGGGGCGAAGGCGGCGGGGCGTTGTTCCAGGGTGATGTCGTAGAGCTTCGCGATCTGATCCAGCGCCTTCAGGCGCACCGACAGCATGGGCGGGGACGGGGCGTTGGGCGGATCGGCGTCCTCGTCGGCGTCCGCATCCGCCATCACATCCGGGAAGGTCGCCTCCACCGTCTGCCACAGCGCGCAGCTGATGTGCTCGCGCAGCGCGGTGAAGTCCGGCTCCGATTGCGGAGCCTGCGCGGCGCGTGCCGCGCGGCTTTGCAGCCACAGCTCACGCACCGCCTCCAGGCCGAGGCCCAGCACCTGCGCCACCGCCAGCAGCGGCAGCCCCTGGCGCACATGCAGATCAAAGACCACCTGCGGCTCCGTCAGCCCCAGCCCGCGCGCCCTGGCCAGCCACAGGCGCAACCGCGAAGGCACCCCCGCCGCAGCGCCCACGCCCGAAGCCCCTGCAGCAGCCGCCGACTGCCCCAGCCCCACCACACCGCCCGGGAGCCCCGCCGCATTCGCCTCCGCAGAAGAACTCGTATGGGACGCCGATGCCCCATCCTCCGGCCCCGCCTCACCCACTCTCGCACCACCAGCCACCGCCGCGCCACCTTCCGCCGAGGTCGTGCAGGACATCCCCTCCTCATCCTCCAGCGCCGCTGCACCCGCCGCCTCCTTCACCCCACCCATCTCCCGCTCCGCAGCGCCCATGCCCTCCGGCATCGCCCCTGGCGACTTCACACGCCTGCGCGTCACGCCCCCGCCAGAGCGGGATTTTGCAGAAGAAGAAAGAGCCATGGTCTTTAAAGAGGTTAAGTGGTAGGAGCTGGTAGCACAAGAAACATGCCACAGCATACCATCACCGATTGGGTCCCACTTTGAAAGTTCAACCGATTTGTTCAAACAACCGCAAAAGATGCGCCGCCAGGGCGGGGGAGCGAGCCACCCATGTCCTGACCTCACCCCTGCTCCCGCCAATTTTCAATTCTCAGTTTTCAGTTCCCAGTTTACAATCCCCCCACCCGCCGGCCACGCTCAGCGCACCCACGCCACACCACCACCCCACTCGTATGCAGAAATCGACCTTCCGCTCGACCTCCCTTTTCATCCTCCTCGTCGTCACCGTCCCCGCCTCGCTCGTTTACCTGGCTGCCAAACTGCACGCCGACCACCAGATGCAGCAGCACGCAGAAAGCATCACTCAGGACGGCAAGACCGCCATCGCCCACGTCGTGAAACTGAATGAGCTGCGCCCCACCATGCCCGGCAAGACCCCGCAGGAAATCGCCGCCCTCGTCTTCCCCCCGCTCCCCGCCGGCTACACCCTGCGCCCCGTCACCGCCGCCGAGCGCGAGAAGTTCCCCGCCTTGAAAGACTCCGACTACCTCGTGCAGCAGGCCGGCCCGCCCCACCTCCTCATCCCCAGCGCCGCCCCACCCCTGCACCTCGATCTCACCTCCCCCGCCGCCCCAGCACCGGCGCCCGCTGCCCCGCCCACACCACGCTGAAGTGATGAGGTGGGCGCTAAGCGCAATGCCTAACATTCTCTGCATCAGCTTCCCTGGACATACATCTGGACACCCCATGCCAGGCAGCTAAAATAAGCCGCCATTCCGCCTAGGATCAGTCCTCAGGCAGGCAGCCTTTTTTCTTCCGCCCCTTTCATCCTGCACCCACACCCCATGAAACACCTCCTCGCATCCCTCGGCCTCTTCCTCGCCATCACCGCCACCACACACGCCCGCATTGGCGAGACCCTCGCCGAGCTCAAAGCCCGCTACGGCGAAGGCAAATCCGTCTCCCCCCGCATGGCCAACACCGAGCAGTTCGAGTGGACAAAAGACGGCTACATCATCCAGGCCAGCCTGCGCAACAACATCACCGTCCTCGAGTTCTTCCACCGCACCGACACCCTGATGACCGATGACGACATCAAGTCCCTGCTCAAAGTCTACCGCAAAGACGTCCGCTTCTCCTGGTCCACCCGTGACAACTGCTTCAAGAGCAGCGACAAAAAACTCATGGCCGGCCGCCAGGAAGGCCACGACGACTGGATCTACGTCCGCGACATCTCCGCCACCGAAGCCCTCAGCGGCAAAGACAAAGCGAAGAACCTCTGAGCCGGATGCGTGGGCGAAGCCGAGCATTCCGTACTGGGAGCGCCGACATTTTGTCGGCTCTGGGAATCCCCGCAGCAAGCCTGGCACCGCATTTCGGGCCCGCGCGCACTGTTTGCTCACGGGTTCATCATCTCTGGATAGGCTCCGTGCCCTCGCTGAGAATCGAAAGATACGCCTCGCAGGCGCGACAGGGCGAAATTCAAGGGAATGGAGTTTGGATCGACCAAATTCAAGGAAAGCCCCCCATCCTTGAATTTGCCTCCGATGAATTCAAGTTTGTTGAATTTCACCCTCACCGCCTACCCGCCACGCCCGAACTGTCCTCGGGAACCCAGCTTGACCGAGGGCGGGGGAGCCACCCACCACCGCCGCCACACCCACAGCGCCAGCCGCCGCCTCAGAATCCGCTCCATGCACTGCTGGGCCGATTTCACTCAAACAGCCTGTTTCACCCAATGCTGAAAAGGGCCGCCACACTGAAACGAGCACTTTGAATCGGCACAAGATCCTTAGTCTTGTACGCATATCCGGGCCAGCGGTCTGTCACCTCACGTGATGATCCGTGATCAGAAGCATTAGCCGTCAATTTCTTCAAAAAAGCAGTGCCAATCAATTCAAGAACTGAAACATCACATGGATCAAGGTGATCTCACGCCCGCTGTCACGTTGATGGACGCTCTTGAAACAAACGCGGGGGCCGCGCTTGAAGATGCTGGGTTCCCACGCTTTGCTCTGCTTGGTTCGCTTCACGCTTATGTGCGTGCCTAATTTGGTTTCAATCTTGGGCAGCCATTTTTGCAGGCTCTCCGTTTGGATGTAGCCGATCATGCCGCCAAAATCGTCATCCTTGGCGTAGTCGCCGCAGATGAAGGCACCCACGCCTTCGTCATCGACATACTCACTGACCGAGTCGCTGCGGTAGAGCCGTTTGGCTTCCACGCAATAGCCGCGATTGGGAACCTGGTGCTTGCAGACTAGGCGCACGTCGATCTTTGGCCGACGTTTGCCTTTGCGTGGCTTGCCAGTCTTGGCGGCGGCCACGTCATTGCTTGGGTCCTGGTCGTGAATGGAGAACCGGCTCATCCATTTCTCGCTGGGCTCGGTCTCGGTGAGGTGCTTCATGTGCCTGCACAGATCTCCCGTGATGTCATCTTCCTCCGCCTGCTGGTAATCAGCCGGCTTCAGCGATTCATAGGCCAGTTGCAGCAGGCGATGAACACGCTGGAGAAACGCCGCCTGATAGTCGGCCCGGTTTTCACTGTGCCCGCGTGGTTGGGAAGAGGAAGGCGGCGGCATGAGATCAGGTGCCCGCAAGGGTTTCGGCGATGATCTGGCTCGCATCCGTCAGTGCCGCGCTGGGGGTCCAGTGAAAGCGGTTCAGTGGTTTGAAGACATAGGTCTTCCGGCCCCGGTAGATGCGCAGGTTGCGGTTGAAGTAGGCCCATTGCCAGGCTCTTTCCTCGCTCAGCAGCAGGTTGCGTGTTTTGTTGAATGCCTTGGCTTCAGCTTCGTCTGCATCCAGGACGCTTGGCTTGCGTGCCGCTTCAAGATCCTTGGTGAAGTCGATCTCGATCATCGCCGAGCGGCCATCACTCACCACGGTGATGCGGTGGCTTCTGCCTGCTTCATCGCCTGCAAAATCATCCAGTTCATCCTTCAGTGTCTTGGCGTAGGCGCGCAGTTCCTTGGGGGCAGGTGCCCGCATTGCAGCGTCACCCATCTTCCCATCATTGAGCGCGTAGCGCACTTGAACAAGGTCATGAATGAGCGAGCGCTCATCCTGAGTCAGCCCCAGCGCATCAGCTGTAAGCTTGTTGAGTTGCTCAAGAAGTTTATCCAGATCCTCGTCAGCCTGCGCAAATAATTCTGGCTGCTTCTTGGCATCCTCTTTCTTCATGGAGCCTTCGAGTTTTCGGGGCTCGCACTTGGCCAGCTTGGCATGGAGCGCTGTCCACTCCTTGAGTTGATCACGAGACAGATTGGTCAGCGGGATGGGCATCTGCCTGAGAGCTTCGAGCGTGGCACGATCACGCTTGATGCCGAGTTCAGTGGAGCGGAAGAACTGATGGTAAAAGGCGAAGTCCGAACTGAGGAACAGGGACAACGCTTTCAGGAACTCTTTATCCTGCGTGCAACTGATGATGCCAATTTGACGGGATGGAAGCAGAATAAAATCGTCTGAGTAAATGGCGTAATTTCGCGCAGCACTCACGATAATGTGTGGAGGCTTGCAAACAGTGAGACCCAATTTGCCATGAATCAGGCATAGGTAAGGATTAGGATTTGGCTTTAACGCAAAGTGAGGAACAGCAAAAATAGATCGCCATCTGGTAAGTGACGTTGTCGAAAAGGCGGGACATCCAACAAGATGCTCCATTTTTTCGAATTTCAATTTCCCTAGCGCTTCATCTGTTAGTTCAGAATCATCATTGGATTCTTCCACATCTTCACTCTCTTCATCAGTAGTCGTTCCGGAACGCTTTGCTTCCAGCCTCAACTCGGGACCTTGAGCGACTATGAGATCGGAGCCTTCGAGGGTTCCAACAGATGGCCACTTTTTCTCTAGCCGCCTGAGCAGCCGTTCATCCCACGGCGAGCCCCACATGGCCAGCTTCCACGGCAAGCCGCTGCCACTGGCAGCTTCCCGCTGCTCCATAAAACGCACCTCGCTGTCATTGATGCTCAGGCTCCAGATCTTGCCTCGCTCGCCCTCTTTCATAGGGCGGGTGGCTTCTTGATTGACCACGAAAGGGGAGAAGACCGTGAGAGTCTCGTCCGGTTCCGGGGCTTCATCCTTGGGCCGCAGGCGATAACTGACAGCCGCAGACGGAACACGGGCGCGTCCATCAAAGAGCACCTCGGCGAGATTGGCAAAATTCGCCACCGTGTGAACTTGGAACGTGGTAAAGAAGGCTTTGCGGAAATCTTCAGAAGGCTCCTCGAACAAGCCCATGGCTGGCACCAGCAAGGCGCATTCACCACCGCTCTTGAGGTAGCGTGGGGCTTCCCAGGCAAAGGCTTGGGCGGCTTGGTTGAGTCCGACCGGTTTGGTCTTCTTATTATCCTCCATCCATTGCCACACGGGCGCATCGTTCTTACCCAGCTTGCCGGGACTGATTGGTTTCCAGGGCGGATTGCCAACGATCCAATCAAAGCCCTGTTTCTGCCAGTCGGCACTTGCGCCCTGCTTGCCGACAGCGGCCTCGCCGAGGGCTGCTTCGATGCCGAAGAAGTTATGCTCCAGGAGATTGGGCGTGTGGCCGGCAGCGAGCTTCTCTTCGTTGGTTGTTACGCAGAGCGTTGGCAGCTTGAAGGAATGCATGGGGCCTGTTAAATCAGGCGGGTCCACGTAGTCGAGCAGCGTCAGCAGCAGGCTGAGCTGGGTGACCTGGCATGCATCGCTATCCACATCACAGCCGAAGATGGATTCCTTCAGCAGTTCGCGAAGCGCTGTGGGTTTGGGCTTTGTTTTGTTGCCCGGAAAGGTTTTCTCGATGAGCAGCCGATAGGCCTGTACCAAAAATGATCCCGATCCGCTGCTGGGATCAAACACCTTCATGCCCTTTTCCAGTGGGTGCTGGCGCTCCAGCTCCGCGAGCATGAAGTTCACCAGTGGTAACGGCGTGTAATAAGCGCCTTCCTGGCGGCCTTTGGTTTTTGTGGCTGGAGCATCCTGCTTGGCGTCTGGCTCCTTGGTGTGCAGGAACTGCTCATAGACGAGAGAAAGAGTCTCGATCGGAATGAAAGAGAAGTCATAGGCCTTGAAGTCGAGATGCCCCTGCGTGCCGCCAGCGCTGCTTTCATCACCGCAGAAGGCTCCCGCCACGGCTTGGATTTGTTCAATGGAAGGTGCTTTGTCTCCACGCCACGGCAGCGGGAAGATTTCCCCATTCAGCCATTCATCAAGCTCATCGTTGAGAGTGATCAGACTGTTCTTCTTTGCCTTCGGACTGAAAATGTCATCAGCCTTCAGGTCCCATTTGGTTAGACGCTCATCAGACAGGATGCCGCGATCACGCAGGTAGCGCAGGTACACGTACTTGCCGATCAGGGCGTGTGACACATCTTTGGACAGGCCATCCTTCTGCAACTTCACGTCCAACTCACGCAGTGAAGCGAGCAGCCGGTGATAAACACGCTGGCTCTGATCCACTCGCAGCTTTGGGTGCTGCCACAGCCTCCCTTCATCCACCTGGCGGCGCTCGAACATGTCCACGATGGATTTCGCGTTATTGAAGTCAGTGAGGGCCTCAATCACGCCCGACTTCTCAAGCGTTTTCGCCTGCGCTGCATAGCAGAAGCCCGAATAAACGCGAAGGCCCTGGACGGTGTGGACGATGATGTAGGGCGCAACGTCCTGGTTCCACAGCAGTCGATGCAGCTCGCTGGCAGCAGCAGCGTCCTTGGCCGTGCAGACATAGACGATGGGAATGAAGCGCTCGGGCTTCGCAGGCTCAAGAATGCCATAAACCCCTTCAGCCCGCCACCGGGGTGCCTTTGGGTTTGTGGGGTCTTTCGCACGGCGAAAGATGTGCCCATAGCCAAACTCCGTCTCGAAACGACCCTCCCCCCGCTTCAAAAAGCAGGGCGAGCCGTCGTAACCGAGGCTTTTGAGAAGTTCTTCGAGGGTCATGGGAGTGGGATGTCAAGCTGTAGCGAGTGATTTTGATCCTGCCAATGGAACCCGAAGATCGGTCGCACTTTTAGCGGCCTCCTGTGCTCAGTTTGTTCTTGCCTTGTCATGTGGGGTTTGATCTTTAAATGATTGAAATTGAAAGGGGTGTGTAGATGCGGGTGGGCGGATGAAATGCACGAACTGAGTGCGAGATGAGTTTCACCGATCCCAGAAATCCGGCACCTCCTGCGGGACTTCGACCATCCAGCTGCCGTCGCGTTTGAGGCGGGAGGCGATGCGGCCGTCGATCTGTTGTTCGATCTCGCGGCGGTAGAGGTTGGCGTCCAGCAGGGTCCATTTGCCGGAGCGGAGCTGGAGGAGCTCGGCGATGCGGTTGCGGGTGACGGCGCCGGCGCCTTTGTCCAGGGCGGCGCCGCTGCCGATGTCTTCGATGTAGATGACGTCGTACTTCGCGTAGTCGCGTGCGGCGCGGAAGTCTTCCAGATCCACGGCGGGGATGAGGTGGGCCACTTGCGGGCTGCGATGGCCGGTGGGCGTGGGGATTTTCCAATGACCGCGTGCGGCGGCGGACTGCAGGCAGGCGAGGGCTTGCTTCAAAAGGTGTGTCTTGCCCACGCCGGAGGGGCCCAGCAGGGACACCCAGCGGCGGGGCTGCTCGCGGCGAATGACGGCGCTGCAAAAAGCCTGCACCGCCGGCAGCACCTCGCGCAGCCCGGGGTGATAAATCTCAAACCGCCAGGGCCACGCGGCCACGTGCGGGTGGAGCTCTGCCAGAGCCTCTTCAGGCGTAGCGGCCAGGGGCGTTCGCGCTGTCGCTGCGCGCAGGAGTTGGGCGGGAGTGGGCATGGGCTTTGGAGGGGTGAGGGGTGGAATTTTGAAAATGCAGGCCCTGCCAGCGGGCGTGGATGGCGGCATCCACCTGCGCGGCCACGGCGGACCAGCCATGGGTGGCGGCGTGGCGCTCGCACAGGCGCAGGGCGGCCTCGGCGGCATCGAGCGTCCAGGCCACGGACTCGGAGGAGATGCGTGCCTCCGTGGCACGGCGGGTGCGGTAGTCGCGATACCGCGTCCACGACTCCGCAAACTCGGGCGGGGCATGCAGCGGAGCGCTCACCGCATTGGCCCTCCTGGCCTGCTGGCGGTGCCAGTCCCGCCAGTCCTCACGGCGGGGTTTCAGGTTTTGCGGCGGCGGCTCCACCGCAGCCGCTGCAGCAGCAGGTGCTGCCATCTCGGAGAGTGAGTCAGTCTTGGGCGGCCTGCCGCCCGTACTTCCGGTTTCTTCCGATACCTTCCGGTTTATGTGAACCTCCTTCACTGGTGGCCGTGAGCCAGGTTCACTGGTTTGCGCAGCAGGTTCACTTGAGGCGATGCCATGGCTGTGAAGCACGTTCACAGGCGGCTGTGAACCACGTTCACCGGTGGTGGCAGCAGGTTCACAGGTGGCGTGCTCCCAGTTGTGAAGCACGTTCACAGGGGGCTGTGAATCACGTTCACCAGTGGCTGCAGCACAGGCACGGGTGGCGCGGCCTTGGCTGTGAAACACGTTCACAGGGGGCGGTGCGGCATGTTCACCGCCAGCACCCGTGGCTGCCACCATCGGTGGTGGATGTGATGCTGATACCGCATGCGCCGCCGAGGGTGAAACCGCGTGTGCGACAACTGCCGAAGCCGCCGATGCAGCGCCAGGCGCCGCCCCGGCAGGCGATGCCGCAGAAGCGACCGATGCAGAATTTGCGGCATCAAAGCTGTGCGGAGTGATCTGGTAGCTGGTGCGCCAGCCGTTGCGGCTGTCAAACTGCAGCACGCAGGCTTCACGCAGCGCGTGCAGCGCCGTGGCCACCGCGCGGTTGGAGAGGCCCGTGATCTGCATGATGTGCGCGTAGGACGGATCGCAGCGTTCCGTGTCGCCATTGTGGCAGTCCGCCAGGCAAAACAGCACCAGCTTCTGCGTGGGCGTCACGCGCAGGCGTTTGATGCTTTCGATCATGCGTACGCTCATGGAAATGGAGTGGGTGGGGGGAAGTGGGAGAACATGGTGGATTCTGGCATCAGGGGTGGGTCAGGCGGCGGAATGCTGGATGCTGGATGCGGTGGCCTGTCCGTGTGGCGGGAGCTTTGTGGTGGATGCGGCCGGTTTTTCCCATGAAGAGAATCGGACGCATGGGCCAAATAGGTCTGATAGGCCGAACAGGTGATATGTGATCTATCCACCGTCTCCGAAGTGCGCGGCACACCGGTGCCACAGCGCATGGCAGCACCCTGCAGGCCCCGGTTTCCCGGTCCCTTTTTGCCTCTTTTTTGCGCCTCTTTGCGGCCATCCTCATCCTCAAAGCAAGTCTTCATGGCGGCTTGGGGCGTGGGGTGGATGGGTGGCGCAGGCGCGCCTCTTCCTGGCGCTTGAGGCCGATGTCGCGGTTGCGCCCGCAGATTTCATTCAGCCGCTGGAGCAGTGCCGCACCGTGCAGTCCGGCGCACTCTTTGTAGCCTTTCAGCTTGCCGCGCTTCAGCAGGGCAAAGTTCAGCTTTTTGATATGCACATCATGCCCCGGCACATCCAGCCAGGTGATGCCACGCCACGGCGCCACCGCGGGCACCATACTACCACGATCTGGTAGAAAGCAGGGATCGCCCGCCGGGATGCCTGGGCTTGTGGCGCTGGGGTTCGTGGCATTGGGTTTCTTGGATTCGCTCGCCGTGGTCAGATCCGCCGCCACCGCCTTCTCCGCAGGAAGTGCCGCATGCTTTGCGGAAGCCGCCGCGCCCATTGCCGAGGTCGCCGCACCATGAATTGACTGCGCACCCTTTGCCGAAACAGTCGATGCCGCATAAGCCGCCGATGCAGGTTTTGCGGCGGAGGTGGAAGACGTGCGCAGCTTCCGCGTGCCGCGCATGCTCCGCTTCCCGCCCGTGCTCCGCATGCCAGCGCCCGCAGAGCGCAGCGTGGTCGTGGCGGGCGGCAGCGCCGGGGCTGCCCCCGTGGAAACCGCGAGCGCCGATGTGAGCGCGAGCCGTGCCTCCTCCAGCAAGAGCCGTTCGGTCCGTGCGCTGCGCGCCTGCACCGCCGCCGGCAGTTGCTGCCCCAGCACCGCATCCGCCCGCTGCGTGTAGCGACGCGGGTCGTAGATGAAGAGCGTGCCCGTGGTCTCAATGCGCAGCGCCAGGCCACGGCGTACCAGGTGATGGAGCACGTCAGTGATGGAAGTCATGGGGAAGGGGAGTCAGATGGGGAGATGGGAGATGGGAGAGTCGGTGCGCGGTGGTTTGGGAGTCGTTCTCCTACTCGTCCTCGATCCCGTGGCTCCGCTGGGGCTGGAATGACGAATGAGGAGCATCGGGCATCGCGAAGCTCCATCGCGGCGAAGTCCGGAGAGCGTGTATTGTACTCCCGCCTTTAGGCGGTTCAGGATCCGGCAGCGCTTTGTTTGGGCCGTGTGATCCAGAACCGCCTAAAGGCGGGACTACGGAACAGTGCTGGGAGGCGCGGCCCCGCAGTCCCCTGAAAGGCCGAAGGTCCATCCTCCTGGCAAGCCGCAGCGCTCGCGCAGGCGAGACGCCTGTTCTACGAGCAAGCCGCAGCGCTCGCACCGGCAGGACGCCTATGTTCCGTACAGGCGGCGTCGTGCTGTGGATCATTGGAGTTCTGCCTGTCTTGGGAAAGCGTGCGTCCTGCTCAAACCAGACCGAGGCCGGAGGCCCCGGGCCGCTGACAGGCGGGACGCCTGTCCTCCGTGCGCGCAGCGCAGCGCCAGCGGCCTCACGGCCTCCGTGTCCATTTGGAGCTCTGATCTGGCAAAACATGGTAGAAAGAGAAAGAAGATACCATCCAGCGACCCTGCCTCAGGCGGCGCGGGCGCTGCGGAGGTCCGCTGCGTCCATGCGGGCGATGACGCGGCGGGTGCTCTCGCTGAGTTCCGCGCCGAAGCGCTCCTGCACATACGCCTCCGCCTCCTCCCACAGGCCGGCGGCCAGGTGCTCGCTCACGGACTGGCCGCGTACCAGGATGTCATTGAGGCTGTCGTCCGAATGATCCAGCTCCAGGGGGAAATGGCCGGGCCACGGGGCCAGCTCGCCCGCCACATCGCCCTTGAATTTGGGATTGCGCACGGTGTCCAGCGCGGCGTGCACCTTGTCCGTCTGCTCCTGCAGCGCGCAGGCCAGCCGGTGCAACTCCGTGGCCAGCGGATTGCTGCCGTGACCGTCCGGTTTGATCACGTGGAGAAGGACATCGATGTCGTGTGTTTTCATGGTGTTTGCGTTTCAGATTTCAGGTTTAAAGGCATCCCATAGGCTGTGCTGGATGCTGGATGCCCGTTCTTCGCTAAAGCTTCGAAGGGCAGGCTGGATGCTGGATTGCGGCGGCGGGCATCGTGCAGCTCGCATCGCGGCGCAGTCCGAAGAGCACGTATTGTAGTCCCGCCTTTAGGCGGTTCCGGATCCGGCAGCGCGTTGTATGGGCCGTGCGATCCGGAACCGCCTAAAGGCGGGACTACGGAACAGCGCTGGGAGGCGCGGACCCGCAGCCCCCTGACTGGCCGCCCGCCCATCCTCCGCGCAAGCCGCAGAGCGACAGGCGTGACGCCCATTCCCCCGCAGGGACGCCGCGCCCGACGCAGCACTCGGATTTCGACATTCATTCGTCATTCGTCATTCGGATTACGTCATTGCCCACGCATGCTCCTCCCGTCACAGGACGTTAGAAAATGCTATAAAATGGTATTGGAAAAAACGCGTGCAGGTCACCAGCCCGGCGGATCCGCCGCGCCCAGCCAGCCCAGCACCGCCCCCAGCAGCAGGAGAAGCACGAGCAGCTCCGCCAGGCCGCGCAAAAACTCCGGGTGCACCGCCCCGCGGCGATACTGGCGGCAGGCCACGCGGCGGTGGCCATTCCGCCGCAGCCGCGTGATCTCCAGGTGGTTTTGCCAGGCGCGCCAGCCCAGCACCAGCAGCGCCGCGCCCAGCAGCACGATCATCATGCAAACAGCGTACGTCATGAGCAGTGGCGGGCCAGGAGGTTACGGATGCTTTTGGCGGCAGAGCGGCGCTGCACCGGCAGCACTTCCCGCTGGTCGATGAGGAAGTCCGCCATGCTGCCCGCCGTGTGGCCTTTTTCAGCCATCGCCATGAAGAGCGGCAGCAGCGGGCGGAAGCGCCCCGGCCGCTGCGGTGGCAGCGCCTGCGCGGACTTTTGCAGCAGCTCCGGGAGCGAGTGCTTCTGCGTCATTGCGGCATCCTCCGCGCTGGGTTTCGGGGTTCGTGGGCGTCTTGGGGCGCCGTGTGGGGCAGGGGGCTTGGCGTGGGTTGCAGGCATGGTCGTGTGTGGTTCGGGTTCGGCATTGGCATGGGGTTCGTTTGAAAAAAGCACGCGTCATTGCGGCGAGCGTCGTCCCCGACTTCTTCGCCATCCTCTTCACCATCTTCTTCGCCGTCTTCGTCTCCATCGCCATCTTCATCGCCTTCGCCTTCGCCAGGACCGGTGTAGACCGCAGACCGCACAGGGTGAGACAGGCCAGTGGCTGGCGACGTCCCGGGCGTGGCCAACATACCGGTCTCCACCGGCGCCACCAACACCACGCCCGCACCAGCCACTGGCACATTCTCACATCCGCGCAGCGCCCCGGGGTGCGCCGCCGCTGCATTTGCCGCCGCCGCTTCGGCCACCGGCTGCGGATGCATACCAGCACCTGTCAAGGGCTGCGAATACATACCAGTACTTGGCAGCGGCTGCGGATTCAGCGCAGCGCACGGCACCGGTCGCGGATTCAGCGTGGCACCCGCCCCCGGCAGCGGATTCGCCCCGGGGGCCGGCATGGGCCACGCCTTGAGCCCGGCGTCCGGCTGCGGATTCACCGGCATCGCCCCGGCCCTCAGCGCCGCCAGGGCCCGGGGCACCGCCCGCAGCGGCTGCGCAGCCCCCAGCGGGGTCGATGCCAAAGGCTGCCAGGGCGTCGCCGCCGCCAAACAAACCACCACCTGCTGCGGCGGTGTGCCCGGGCCATCCGGCACCGGCAGCTCGCCCCGCAGAGCGCGGTCAAAAAGGTGCCGGCACTGGCCCGCCAGCGTGCGATTGTTCGCCGCCGCCAGGGCCACCAGCCTCCCGTACGTATCATCGTTGATGTATGCTCCTGCTAGTTTCATTGCTGTTCCTTGCTGCGGGTGATAATCACCCATTCTGCACAGGTGATAATCACCCGTCAAATTAAAATCTGTTGAATTAAGCCATGGGTGGGTGATTCTAGGTGTTAATCACCCTCGACTCGTTTTTCCCTGTTTTTCATAAGTATGCCGAACCAAAGACAAATCGGAACCAAGCTGGCAGGTGCCTACATCAGTGCCGAGAAAGACGAAGCCCTCGCCCGACTTGCGGCGCAGAAAGGCTACACCAGCAAGGCCGAGTACATCCGCGCCCTCTATGAAGCCGCCCTCAGCGAGGCTACGCAAAGCCCCACGAAGGCCCGCAGCGCGGCAAAGCCCAAAAAGTGACCCGCCTGCGCCCCTCCCTCCTAGGCAGCGCCGCGCCCCGGCCCCCGGCCCTGTGCCGTAAGGAGGGTAAACAGGGCAGGGCAGCCCCGCAGCACGCCCAGGCGCCCCCGGCCACGCCTACACCGGCTTTCGCCCCGGCCCCCGGGAAACCCTGAGCGCCCGCCCGGCACCCGGACCCCTGCCCAAAACCACCGCCAGACTCAAGCCTCTGCGTGTCTCCCATCTCTGCGGAGCATGCACTGCTCAGCACCCCTTTGGGCAAACACGGATGCACCACCGCAAAGCCGGGAAAACCGCAGGGAGCACTTCCAGAATCAAACCTCTGCCGTTTTCCCCTCTCTGCGGTGCTCGCACTGCTCAGCGCCGCCTCAGCCGGTGCACCACCCGTGCCGCGCACGCGCAGCCCTGCCGAAAGCCCGCCGCGCACCGCCCCAGCGGCCCCGCGCCTGCCCAGCCCCCGCCATGGGCGGTGACGATGCCTCTCCTCCAACTGCCTAGGTCGCACACGGTCAGCAGTCAGTGACTTTAAAATAGAAGAGGATAAAAATATCTTCATGGGATCATGGTGAAAAGTAAAATGCTGGCGTCAATCCATGTAAATTATCATAGGTTTATACGAACAACGTATAAGTAAAACGTTTGGACAAAACTCCGATTCGCTGCCGCCACCTCATTGAGAGCCGCCCGCCCCATCGCCCCAGGGCCGCCCGCCGAACCGTGGTCCATTCAGGGCTAAAAAAAGGTTCAGAGCAGCGTGCCAAAAAGTAAAAATCTGCCACACACCCACAGAATATTTTACAGCACCCGATTCTATCTCTTAAGTAACACTGAATGCCCCGCCCCACCTTGCCCGCCGGCTCGCCACCCAGGCCCGACCCCGCCTCCCGCTGCGATCCCGCACCACCGGCCACCCCGCCATGTTCTCCCGCTGCCCGTCGGTCCGCGCCAGAAGTCCCGCCCGCGCCGAATGTATAAAAGCTGTTCATGTGAACAAAATGCCGCTTAAAACAGCATGACGCAACACCGCGCCTGTATTACAACCAATGTGAATAACTCCTATGGCCGCCTCCCGAACCAAAACCTTCCGCCTCAGTCATTCCCTTGCCGATGCTCTCGAACTCAGGGCCAATGAATTAGGATATAAAAGCGCCACCGCCCTGGTGGAAGCCCTCGCCCGGTACGACTGCCTCTGCCGCTCCCGCCACGGCGTGACGAAGCAATGGGCCGCCCTCACCCCCGTCCAGCAAGACGACCTCGACGCCCGCCTTTTAGCCCGCGTCCTCAAGCAACAAGGCATGACCGCCACCGAAGCCGCGAAGGTGGAGTGGCGGATGTTGTAGAAGCAGTCCCGTTGCGCCGCAACGGGTCAGGAAAGCAGCCTCGTTGCTGTGCAACGGGATCTGTTAGAACTCCAGTTGCGGCGCAACTGGACAACTCTGCGCCACCCGCCACGGCCAAACGATTATCGTTCAAGGTTCGAATCCTTGCGGGGCAGATTTGCTGCCAAGGCGACCCCTACGAGAATCGAACTCGTGTCGGATCACCAGCGGCAGTGCCCGCAGAGGGTCAGGGAGAAGAAAGAGGTCGAGGTGTGAGGGGCAGATGGGTGCGGAGCCGCAGCGATCAGCTTAATAGTGTGTTCCAAAACTCCTTCCCAAAAAGCGCACATGGGGTCGTTCGCGGCGGTTGGAGGGCCAAGCTCCCTGCCTTTTGCGCCATGAACGCTCGCACGCCCTGCGCATTCCTCGTCACTTGGATGAAGCTTCCCTCTTCGCGCTGGAGCAACACCAGAGCGCTGTCAGGCTTTCTCCAGGTGAGACGTCAGCTTCGCGAAGTCAGCAACATTA
>Ga0209512_1000582_pt1 | contig 57435 bp, 54 predicted proteins | sample frozenSSSSmetaG_FD_184142 | JGI IMG/M metagenome (GOLD analysis project Ga0209512, IMG submission 184142) | Glacier valley bacterial and archeal communities from Borup Fiord, Nunavut, Canada, to study Microbial Dark Matter (Phase II) -... | ecosystem: Environmental > Aquatic > Freshwater > Ice >...
ATCACCTCGCCGAGCCCGGCGCTGCCCAGGCGCCGCGCGGTGAGCGTGCGGCCCGATCGCGTCAATGTGCGCAGGTCCTCGCCGGCAGCACCGCCCGCGCCGGCCAGCCAGTCCATGCAGGCCGCCTCGCCCGGCGCGTCGAAGAACTCCGCCAGCCAGCACTGCGCCTGCGGCGAACGCCAGGCCAGCCGCTGTCGCGCGTCGATCATCAACACACCGTGGCCGCCGATGTCGATCGCGTCGCGCGCCATGCGCACCGCGCGCGCGTTGCGCAAGTGGGTGGCCAGGCGCACGAGCACCTCCTGCGAGCGCAAGGGCTTGACGACGTAGTCGACGCCGCCGGCCTCGAAGCCGTGGACGATGTGGCTCGTCTCTGACAGGCCGGTCATAAAGATCACCGGTATGTGGGACCACGCCGGGTTCGCCTTGATGCGGCGGCACAGAGCGAATCCGTCTAGGCCCGGCATCATTGCGTCAAGCAGGACGGCGTCGGGGCTGACGATGTCGAGCCGCGTCAGCGCCGAAGCGCCGTCGGCGGCCACCAGCACGGTGTAGCCCGCGCGATCAAGCTCGATGCACAAGGCGCCGAGCGATTGCGGCATGTCGTCGACGACGAGCACGACGCTGCCATGCGCTGCATGCCGCGAGGCGTCGGCATTCACGTCGCGACCGCCCGGTCGTCGAGCGCGAGTGCCGCACCCAGCCGCTCGATCAGGTCTTCCCAGGCGAACCGGGCCACCAGCGCGCGCACCACCACCACCTCGGCCACGCACTCAGGGTGCTCGGCAGCGAGCGCATCCAGAGAGCGTTGCAGGCCCTGCGCGTGGCCGAGCCGCGCCAGGCGCAGCAGCGCTTGCGCTTGCTCGGGCGGCAGCGGGGCGCCGCTGCCCAAGACCGGCGTTTCGGCCGGCGCCCAGCTCGGCACCGCCAGCTCGGCCACCCACTCGAGCTCCAGGTGCTGCTGCAGCACCGCGAGCAGCTCGGACTCGATCACCGGCTTGTCGACGAAGCCCTGGCAACCGGCGGCGGCGAGCTTGTCGGCCTGGTTCTCGAACGCGTTGGCCGAGACCATGATGATCGGCATGTCGTGGATGCCGTGCGCGCGAATGCTGCGGGCGGTCTCCCAGCCGTCCATGTCGTCCATCGAGATGTCGAGCAGCAGCGCGTCGGGCAGGGACTGCAGCACGTTCTCCACGCACTCCCGGCCGCTGGCGGCCTCGTGGATGCGAAAGCCCAGCGGCAGCAGCATGCCGGCGAGCATCTGGCGCTGCGTCGGGTGGTCGTCCACCACCAGCAGCGTGCGCCGCGCGCCGATGTAGCCGCTGACCGGCCGGTGCGGTGCGGCGCGGGTGTAGCCCGGCTCGGCTGTTTCGCTGAGGTACAGGCGCGCGGTGAACGTGCTGCCCTCGCCCGGCACGCTCTTCACCGTCAGCTCTCCGCCCATCAATTCAGTCAGCAGGTGCGTGATCGTCAGGCCCAGTCCGGTGCCGGGTTCGCCGGTGCGCCGACCCGCGCTGCCGCGCTCGAACGGCAGGAAGATGCGCTCCAGGTCTTGCGTGTCGATGCCGATGCCGGTGTCGATGACCTGGAAACGCGCCACCTCGCGCGTGTGGTCGAGCAGCAGCGTTACGCTGCCGCGGTCGGTGAAGCGCACTGCATTGCCGAGCAGGTTGATGAGGATTTGGCTCAGGCGGCGTGCGTCCGCGCGCACGTAGGTCGGCACCCGGCCGAGCGTGCGCAGCTCGAATGCGAGGCCCTTGCTCGCGGCCTGCGGGGCGACCATGCGCACCACGTCGTCGAGGAAGTCGCGCATCGGCAACGGCGCGATGTCCAGCCGCAGCTTGCCGGCCTCGATGCGTGCCAGGTCGAGCAGGCCGTCGATCAGGCCGTGCAGGTGCTCGCCGCTGTGGTGGATGGTGTCGACCGCGGCGCGCTGCGCGCCGCGGATCTGGTCGTCCTTCAGCAGGATCTGCGCATACCCGAGGATGCCGTTGAGCGGCGTGCGCAGCTCGTGGGTCATGCCGGTCACGTAGCGCGTCTTCGCCTGGTTGGCGGCTTCGGCCAGATCCTTCGCGGCCTGCAGTGCCGCATCGGTGCGGCGGTGCGCGTCGATCTCGCGCACCAGCAGCTCGTTGTGGCGGTTCGATTCGTCCTCCGCCATGTGGCGGCTCTCGCTGCCGAGCACCATCCACCACGCCCCCACCGCCGCCGCCAGCGAGAGCAGCGCGAAGGCCTTCAGAAGCGGCTCGCGCAGCAGCAGGTGCTCGGTGGTGTGCAGCGCGCCCTGCTGTTCGTAGACCACGCCGAGGATCACCGCGAACAGCGCCACCAGCGACAGCGCCACCACCAGGTAGTGCGCGACGCGGAAGTTGATGCGCCGGCTCAGCGCCAGCGGCAGCACCGAGGTGAGCGCGGCGTGCACCTGCTCGGCGGCGCGCGAGTCCGTCTTGCAGCGGTCGTGGCAGCGCGACTCGAGCGTGCAGCACAACGAGCAGATCGGCGCGTCGTAGGCCGGGCACTGAGCCATGTCTTCCGATTCGAACGCGTTGTCGCAGACCGAGCAGGTGACAAGCTCGCCCGGATTCCAGGTCGTGAGGTTGGGGCGCGCCTCGTAGTAGCGCCCGCGCGTCCACCAAGCCAGCAGCGGCGAGACCGCCATCGACGTGAACAGCGCGATGAACGGCGCGAATGCCTTCGCCAAGGGCCCGAAGCTGCCCACGTAAGCGGCCATGCCGAGCACGGCAGCGACCAGCATCGCGCCGAGGCCGACCGGGTTGATGTCGTAGAGGTGCGCGCGCTTGAACTCGATGTGCGGCGGGCTCCAGCCCAGCGGCTTGTTGATGACGAGGTCGGCCACCAGCGCGCCCACCCAGGCGATCGCGACGTTGCTGTACAGCCCCAGCACACCCTCCAGCGCCTCGAACACGCCGAGCGTCATCAGCAGCACCGCGATCAGCACGTTAAACACCAGCCAGACCACGCGGCCCGGGTGGCTGTGGGTCAGCCGCGCGAAGAAGTTCGACCAGGCCAGCGAGCCGGCATAGGCGTTGGTCAAGTTGATCTTGACTTGGGAGACGACGATGAACAGCGTTGTCGCGCCGAGCACCCAGGCCGGCGAACTGAAGACGTAGCCGAAGCCGGCGAGGTACATCTGTGTCGGCTCGATGGCCTTGTCGACGCCGATCTCGTGCTGCAGCGCGAGGAACGCGAGGAACGCGCCGCCCAGCATCTTCAACATGCCGGGCACCACCCAGCCCGGCCCTGCCACGATCACCGCGCACCACCAGCGTGTGCGGTTCGCCGCGGTTTTCTCGGGCAGGAAGCGCAGGTAGTCGACTTGCTCACCGATCTGCACGACGAGCGAGAACGCCACGGTCGCGGCGGCTCCGAACATCACCGCGTTGAAGCCGTTGCTGTGCGAGACGCCGCCGACCAGCGTGGTGAAGTCGGCAAAGGCCTCCGGCTGCTTGATCAGCACCGCCAGGTAGGGCAGCACGAACAGCAGCATCCAGACCGGCTGCGTCCACCACTGCAGCCGCTGGATCAGCGTCACGCCGTGCATCACCAGCGGCACGACGCAGAGCGACGAGACGAGATAGCACGCCGCGATCGGCCAGCCGAAGTACATCTGTAGCGCGAGCGCGAGGATCGCGGCCTCAAGTGCGAAAAAGATGAACGTGAACGAGGCGTACACGAGCGAGGTGATGGTCGAGCCCAGGTAGCCGAAACCCGCGCCGCGGGTGAGCAGGTCCATGTCGACGCCGTACTTGGCGGCGTAGTAGCTGATCGGCAGCCCGGTCAGAAACGTGACCAGGCCGACCACGAGGATCGCCCAGAGTGCGTTCGTAAAGCCATAGTTCAGTGCGATGGCGCCGCCGATCGCTTCGAGCGCGAGGAAGGAGGTGGCGCCAAACGCGGTGTTGGCGACGCGGAACTCGCTCCACTTGCGGAAGCTGCGCGGCGTATAGCGCAGCGCGTAGTCCTCCATCGACTCGTTGGCGACCCAAGAGTTGTAGTCGCGGCGGATGCGAAAGATGCGCTGGGGTTGCGAAGACACGGGACGGCTTCTCCTGGTCAGGCGTTGCGGCCCGGGCAGAAGGTGTAGCAAGAAGCGTGCACCTGTTGCGCTTCGGGCGGCGATGAGTGTCGGCGACGGGGCTTGCAACGGCACTACGTTGATTGACGTATTCGCCGTGCGCGCACGGCCCCGCACGATGCTTACCAGCCCGGCACCACCGCGCCACTTAGACGCGATGGGCTTCGGCCCGACGCGCCGCTCACGACCCATTCACCTGCCTGGAGAACTTCCACCATGTCACGCGACAACGACCCCTCTTCGCCCGACTCGAACCGCCGCCGCATCCTGCAAGGCGCCGCTGCGCTGCCGATGCTGGGTCTCGGTGGCCTCGCCTTCGGCCAGGCCACCGCCTCGGTGAACACGACCAAGCTCGCCGTCACCGACACTGAGGTCACGGTCGGGCAACTGCACTCGTCCACCGGCACGATGGCGATCTCCGAGACCGGCACGATCCAGGCCGAACAGCTCGCGATCGACGAGATCAACGCGATGGGCGGCATCCTGGGTCGCAAGATCAAGGTCATCAAGGAAGACGGCGCCTCCGACTGGCCGACCTTCGCTGAAAAATCGAAGAAGTTGCTGCTGAACGACCACTGCGCCGCGGTCTTCGGCTGCTGGACTTCCGCCTCGCGCAAGGCGGTGCTGCCCATCTTCGAGAAGGAAAACGGGCTGCTCTACTACCCGACGTTCTACGAAGGCTTGGAGCAGTCGAAGAACGTCTTCTACACCGGGCAGGAAGCGACGCAGCAGATCCTCTACAGCCTGGACTGGGCGAAGAACGAGAAGAAGGCCAAGACCTTCTTCATGATCGGCTCCGACTACATCTGGCCGCGCACCTCGATGAAGATCGCCCGCAAGCACATCGAGAACTTCCAGAAGGGCAAGGTCGTCGGCGAGGAGTACTACCCATTGGGCAGCACGAACTTCGGCTCGCTAATGAACAAGATCAAGCTGCAGAAACCCGACTGCATCTACGCCGCCGTGGTGGGCGGCTCGAACGTCGCGTTCTACAAGGCGCTGAAGGCGGCGGGCATCACCGGCGACAAGCAGCTGCTCGTCACGCTCGCGGTCACCGAAGACGAAATGACCGGCGTAGGCGGCGAGAACTTCGCGGGCTTCTATTCGTCGATGAAGTACTTCCAGACGCTCGACAACGACAACAACAAGAAGTTCGTCGCTGCGTTCAAGGCCAAGTACGGCAAGGACGCCGTGATCGGCGACGTGACCCAGGCGGCCTACCTCGGCCCCTGGTTGTGGAAGGCCGCGGTCGAACGGGCCAAGAGCTTCGACGTCGACAAGGTCGTCGCCGCATCGCCAGGCATCGAGCTGAAGCAGGCGCCCGAGGGCTACGTGAAGCTCGACGCCAATCATCACCTCTGGAGCAAGTCGCGCATCGCGATGGGCATGCCGGATGGCACGTTCAAGGTCGTCTCCGAATCGCCTGCGCTGATCAAGCCGGACCCGTTCCCCAAAGGCTATCAGTGACGTTTCGCCGCTGAACAACGGCGGCCGCGCGATGCGGCCGTCGGGTTCCGATCCGCCGTCGCCCGCAGGAGCCGCGCATGAGCTTTTCCGAAATGCTGAACATCGGCCTGATGCAGGGCTTCGCGGGGCTGAGCCTGTTCGCGGTGCTGCTGCTGATGGGCCTGGGCCTGGCCATCATCTTCGGGCAGATGGGCGTGATCAACATGGCGCACGGCGAGTTCATGACGATCGGCGCCTACACCATCTACCTCGGCTCGCACCTGACGAGCCGCTACGCACCGTCGCTGGTGCCCTACTACTTTCCGTTTGCGATCGTGCTCGCGTTCGGCTTCGCCTTCGTCGGCGGCTGGCTGGTCGAGTGGGGCCTGATCCGCCACCTCTACAAGCGCCCGCTCGACACCCTCCTGGCCACCTGGGGCATCAGCCTGGCGATGCAGCAGTGCTTCAGAACCTTTATTGGCCCGAAGGAGGTGAGCCCGACGCTGCCCGATTGGCTGCTCGGCTCGTGGGCGCCGTCGCCGGGGCTCGACATCCCGATCAACGGCATGTTCGTGCTGGCGCTGACGAGCGTCGTCACCGTCGGCGTGCTGATCGCGCTGAACAAGAGCCGTTGGGGCCTGCGCGTTCGCGCCACGGTCAGCAACCGCGTGATGGCCAACGCCATCGGCATCGACACCATGAAGACCGACCGGCTCACCTTCGCGATCGGCTGTGGCATCGCCGGCATGGCTGGTGCCGCGTTTACGACCATCGGCTCGACCGGGCCGACCTCTGGCCAGCTCTACATCGTCGACTCGTTCCTCGTCGTCACCTTCGGCGGCGCGGCCAGCCTGCTCGGCACCGTGGTCTCAGCCTTCGGCATCGCGCAGACGCAGTCGATCACCGAGTTCTTCATGGCCGGCTCGATGGCCAAGGTGTTGACGCTTTCGCTGATCGTGCTGATCCTGATGCTGCGCCCGCAGGGGCTTTTCGCCAGCAAGGTGCGGCGTTGAACGCCCGCCCCACTTGTCCGAGTCCAACCCGATGAATGCCGTTCGAGATTTGATCAAGCGCTACCAACTCGCCAGCGTGCTGGTGCTCGCGGTGCTGCTCGCCGTCGTGCTGCCGCTGGCGCTCGACATCTTTCGCCTCAACCTCGTCGGCAAGTACCTGACCTACGCCTTCGTCGCCGTCGGGCTCGTGATGGTGTGGGGTTACGGCGGCGTGCTGAGCCTTGGACAGGGCGTGTTCTTCGGCTTGGGCGGCTACGCGATGGCGATGTTCCTGAAGCTCGAAGCGTCGGATCCGATCACGACGAAGATCCAGTCGACACCGGGCATCCCCGACTTCATGGACTGGAACCAGATCACCGCACTGCCGGCGCTGTGGGTGCCGTTCAAGTACCTGCCGTTCGCATTGTTCGCGGTGGTTGCGGTGCCCACGCTGCTGGCCTGGATCGTCAGCTTCGCGATGTTCAAGCGACGGGTCGGCGGGGTGTACTTCGCGATCATCACGCAGGCGGTGGCGTTGATCGTCACGGTGCTGATCATCGGCCAGCAGGGCTACACCGGCGGCGTCAACGGCATGACCGACCTGAAGACCGTGCTCGGCTGGGACACGCGTACCGACCACGCCAAGTACATCCTCTACTACCTGTGCGTGGCGGGGCTGCTGGCGAGCATCCTGTTCTGCCGCTGGATCCAGACCGGCAAGGCCGGCACGCTGCTGCTGGCGATGCGCGACAAGGAAGACCGGGTGCGCTTCTCCGGCTACGACGTCGCCAACTTTCGCATCTTCACGTTCTGCCTGGCCGCGGCGCTTGCGGGCATCGGCGGCGCGCTGTTTTCGCTGCAGGTCGGCTTCATGTCGCCGAGCTTCGTCGGCATCGTGCCGTCGGTCGAGATGGTGATTTTCGCCGCGGTCGGCGGGCGCATGAGTCTGGTCGGCGCGGTCTACGGCACCTTGCTCGTCAATGCCGGCAAGACCTTCTTTTCGGAGAGCTTCCCCGACCTGTGGCTGTTCATGATGGCCGCGCTGTTCATCGGCGTGACGATGGCCTTCCCGATGGGCCTGGCCGGTCTGTGGGAGAGCCATGTGATGCCGTGGTGGCGTCGCCGACGCGGGACGAGCGGGAGTCCGCCGCCAGCGGTCGTCGAGGCGGCGCGGGCCGCCGCGCCGGGCCGCCCCAAGCAAGGCCCGGCCCCCTCGGGGGGTCGGCCGGTGTATTCGCCGGACGGGGGGCTCCAATGAGCAACACCGACTTCGCCCTCGCGATCGAGGACCTGACCGTCTCGTTCGACGGCTTCAAGGCCATTGACGCGCTGACGCTCTACATCGACAAGAACGAATTGCGCGTGATCATCGGTCCGAACGGCGCCGGCAAGACCACGCTGCTCGACCTGATCTGCGGTAAGACCAAGGCGGGCGCCGGCAGCATCAAGTTCAAGAACACCGAACTCACGAAGATGGCCGAGTTCAAGCGCGTGCGCCTGGGAATCGGCCGCAAGTTCCAGACGCCCTCGATCTACGAGAACCTCAGCGTCTTCCAAAACCTGGAGGTCTCTTTCCCGAAAGGCCGCTCGGTGCTGGGCGCGCTCGCCTTCAAGTGCACCGACGAGGTGAGGGCGCGTGTACAGGTTGTCGCCGAAGACATCTTCCTGTCGGACCGGCTCGACCTCGAGGCGGGGTTGCTGAGCCATGGTCAAAAGCAGTGGCTCGAGATCGGCATGCTGCTGATGCAGGAGCCCGAGCTGCTGCTGCTCGACGAGCCGATCGCCGGCATGAGCGCCCGCGAACGCGAGCTCACTGCCGAACTGCTGCAACGCATCTGCAAGAACCGCTCGGTGATCGTGATCGAACACGACATGGATTTCGTCAAGCGCATCGCCCACAAGGTGACCGTGATGCACCAGGGAAAGATCCTCGCCGAAGGGCCGATGGAGCAGGTGCAGGCCGACCCGAAGGTGATCGACGTCTACCTCGGCCACTGATCGCCAACCCTCACGCCCACCATGACCACCGACACGCAACCCATGCTCAAGGTCACCGACCTGTTCGTCGCCTATGGCCAGAGCGAGGCGCTGCACGGCATCTCGTTCGAGGGCCGCAAGAACGAGACGGTTGCCATCATGGGCCGCAACGGCATGGGCAAGACCACGCTGTTCAAGAGCCTGATGGGCGTGCTGCCCGTCAAGAGCGGCAGCATCGAGGTCGCCGGTGGCGAGGTCTCGAAGGACGAGAGCTTTCGCCGCGTGGCCAAGGGCATCGCCTATGTTCCGCAAGGCCGCATGATCTTCCCGACGCTGACGGTCGAGGAGAACATCCAGACCGGCCTGGAGAACTCGAAGACGCGCCGCATCCCGGACGAGATCTACGCGCTGTTCCCGGTGCTCTTCGACATGAAGCGCCGCAAGGGAGGCAACCTCTCGGGGGGCCAGCAGCAGCAACTCGCGATCGCGCGCGCGCTCGTCACCGAACCGAAGGTCCTGCTGCTCGACGAGCCGACCGAAGGCATCCAGCCGTCGATCATCAAGGACATCGCCAAGGCGCTGAACGAGATCCGCAAGATGAAGCAGATCACGATCATCGTCTCCGAGCAGGTGTTGAGTTTCGCGATGGATGTCGCCGACCGCCTGTTCGTGATCGAAGGCGGCCGCCTGGTGCACGAGACCTCGCGCGCCGACACCGATGTCGGCCGCATCAAGCAATACCTGTCCGTCTGAACTTTTCCACTTCCACTCTGCAGGAGACGCCGCCATGGCCGAAACGCTCATCAAGGTCGACCTCACGAAGTCGCCCACCGAGAACGAGAACATCCACAACCGCTGGCACCCGGACATCCCGATGGCCTGCTGGGTCAAGCCCGGTGACGACTTCATCCTCGAGACCTTCGACTGGACCGGAGGCTTCATCAAGAACAACGACAGCGCCGACGACGTGCGCGACATCGACCTCTCCACCGTTCACTACCTCTCGGGCCCGGTCGGCGTGAAGGGCGCGGAGCCTGGCGACCTGTTGGTGGTCGACCTGCTCGACATCGGCGCCAAGCAGGACAGCCTATGGGGCTTCAACGGCTTCTTCTCGAAGAAGAACGGTGGCGGCTTTCTGACCGAGCACTTCCCGCTCGCGCAGAAGTCGATCTGGGACATCGAGGGCATGTTCACCCGCTCGCGCCACGTGCCGGGTGTGAGCTATGCCGGGCTGATCCACCCCGGCCTGATCGGCTGCCTGCCCGACCCGAAGATGCTCGAGATGTGGAACGTCCGCGAGCAGGCGCTGATCGACTCCGACCCCGCCACCAGCGGCCTGGCCAACCCGCCCTTCTCGCCCACCGCGCACATGGGCCGCCTGACCGGCGATGCCAAGGCCAAGGCCGCCGCCGAGGGCGCACGCACCGTGCCGCCGCGCGAGCACGGCGGCAATTGCGATATCAAGGATCTTTCGCGCGGATCGAAAGTCTTCTTCCCGGTCTACGTGGACGGCGCGGGCCTGTCGGTCGGCGACCTGCACTTCAGCCAGGGCGACGGCGAGATCACCTTCTGCGGCGCGATCGAGATGGCCGGCTGGGTGCACATGCGCGTCACGCTGATCAAGGGCGGCATAGCGAAATACGGCATCAAGAACCCGATCTTCAAGCCCAGCCCGATCACGCCCAACTACAACGACTACCTGATCTTCGAAGGCATCTCGGTCGACGAGAGCGGCAAGCAGTACTACCTCGACGTCAACGTCGCCTACCGGCAGGCCTGCCTGAACGCGATCGAGTACCTGAAGAAGTTCGGCTACTCCGGCGCGCAGGCGTACTCGATCCTCGGCACGGCGCCGGTGCAGGGCCACATCAGCGGGGTCGTCGACGTGCCGAACGCGTGCGCAACCTTGTGGCTGCCGACCCAGATCTTCGACTTCGACATCAACCCGAACGCCAGCGGGCCGACGAAATTCCTCGACGGCTCGGTCGTGATGCCACTTTCGCAAGACGTCGTCTGACTGGAGCGCCTCAATGCCGACCTACGACTACGCCTGCGCCGGCTGCGGCGGCTTCGACGCGATCCGCTCGGTCAACACTCGCGACGAGCCCGCCGCGTGTCCTGACTGCGGCGCTGCGGCGCCGCGCGTCTTCGTCAGCGCGCCGCGATTGGCACTGATGGACGGCGGCAGGCGCAGCGCGCTCGCCACCAACGAGCGCGCCCGCCACGAACCGAAGAGCTCGCGCGAATACGCGCGCCTCAAGCACCCAGCCGGTTGCGGGTGCTGCAGCACCGGAAAGCGTGGCGCGACGCTCACCGGCGTAAACGGCAACAAGGCCTTTCCGAGCAAGCGGCCTTGGATGATCAGCCACTGACGCTCGCCATTCGAACCCATCACGAAACCAGGAGAATCCCATGCATCACGGTGACATATCGAGCAGCAAGGACACGGTCGGCGTGGCCGTCGTCAACTACAAGATGCCGCGCCTGCACAGCAAGGCCGAGGTGATCGCCAACGCGAAGAACATCGCGAGCATGGTGGTCGGCATGAAGCAGGGGCTGCCGGGCATGGACCTGGTGATCTTCCCCGAGTACAGCACCCACGGGATCATGTACGACTCGAAAGAGATGTACGAGAACGCCGCCACGGTGCCCGGCTTCGAGACCGAGATTTTCGCCGAGGCTTGCCGCAAGGCCAAGGTGTGGGGCGTGTTCTCGCTCACCGGCGAGCGGCATGAAGAGCACCCGAACAAGGCGCCGTACAACACGCTGATCTTGATGAACGACCAGGGCGAGATCGTCCAGAAGTACCGCAAGATCATGCCGTGGGTGCCGATCGAGGGCTGGTACCCGGGCAACTGCACCTACGTGTCCGACGGTCCGAAGGGCATGAAGATCAGCCTGATCATCTGCGACGACGGCAACTACCCCGAGATCTGGCGCGACTGCGCGATGAAGGGCGCCGAGCTGATCATCCGCTGCCAGGGCTACATGTACCCGGCGAAAGAGCAGCAGATCATGATCTCCAAGGCGATGGCCTTCGCCAACAACTGCTACGTTGCCGTGGCCAACGCGGCCGGCTTCGACGGCGTGTACTCGTACTTCGGCCACAGCGCGATCATCGGCTTCGACGGCCGCACGCTCGGAGAATGTGGTGAGGAGGACATGGGCATCCAGTACGCGGCGCTGTCCAAGCACCTGATCCGCGATTTCCGCAAGAACGGGCAGAGCGAGAACCACCTGTTCAAGCTGCTGCACCGCGGCTACACCGGCCTGATCAACTCGCGCGAGGGCGATCACGGCGTGGCCGCTTGCCCGTATGACTTCTACAGCAACTGGGTCAAGGATCCGGAAGCGATGCGCAAGCGCGTCGAGGCCTTCACGCGCGACACCGTCGGCACCGACGAGGCACCGATCGACGGCATCCCGAACGCTTCGACGGTCGGCCACCGCTGACACGCCCGCGGCGGGCGGCGTCGCTGCCCCTTTTTTTCTTTCCTTGTATTTCCTTTCCCATCCAACCACCCAGGAGTAAGCTGCCATGTCCACGACGACGGAACACGAGGTGCTCGGCGAGGAGTACGAACACGAGCCGGTGCCGCAGAAGGCGCGCCGCAGCACCTTCTCGGTCTCGATGGTGTGGCTCGGCTTCCCGATGATCATCACCGGCGCGATGACCGGCTCGATCATGGTCGCGGGCATGGGCTTCAAGTCGGCCTTGATGGCGATGGTGATCGGCAACCTGCTGATGTTCGCCTACGTCGGCGCGCTCGGCACGCTGGGCACCGTGCGCGGCTTCAACTTCGCGCTGCTGGCGAGCGCCACGTTCGGGCGCAAGGGCTACGTGCTCGCGTCGGGCCTGCTCTCGACGCTGCTGCTCGGATGGTACGCGGTGCAGACCGGCATCACCGGCAACCTGATCCACACCGCGTTCGATCTCAATTACCTGACGATGACGGTAATCGCCGGTGCCCTGTACCTGCTCATCACCTACGTCGGCATCCGCGGGCTGCACTGGATCGGCATCGTTTCGGTGCCGCTGTTCGTGCTGCTCGGCGGCTGGGTCGCGATCGACTCGGGGGGCGCGGCCGGGTGGTCGAACGTATTCGCCTACGCGGGCACCAAGCCCGACATGCCGATGGCCTTCGGCATCGGCTTGACCATCGTCATCACGCTGTTCGTCGACGCCGGGACCGTGACGGCGGACTTCAATCGCTGGGCCGCCGACACGCGCAGTTCGCTGATCGCCACCGCCTGCGCGTTCCCGTTCGCCAACCTGGTCGCGATGCTGGTGGGCGGCGTGATGACGGCGGCGCTGGCGCTGCCGAACCCGCAGCCGTTCGGGCTGGACAACATGTTCGGCTACCTGCTCGCGCAGAAGCAGACCTGGCTGTCGATGATCGCCTTCGTGTTCCTGTTCTGCAACCTCGGTTCGGTATGCGCGCACTGCCTGTACAACTCCGCGGTCGGCTGGTCGCGCATCGGCGGCGGACGGATGCGCCTTTTCGCGGTCGGGCTGGCGGCAATCGGCATCGTGATCGCAGCGGCCAATGTGTGGGCGCTGTTCATCCCCTGGCTCTCGCTGCTGGGCATCCTGGTTCCGCCGATCGGCGCGGTGATGATCGCGGACCTGTACTTCGTGCGGCCGGGCGCCGGCATCGCTGCCGACTGGCGACCGAAGGCGTTCATCGCCTGGGTGTTCGGCTCGCTGGTCGCCTACGGCGTCGAGACCTTCGCACCTCAGTTCTCCACCGCTGTCTCGGCCTTCGTCGCCGCTGGCATCTGCTACCTCGCGCTCGGCGCCGGCCGCGAAGCCGTCGCACGCTCGAACGCTGTCAAGGCCTAGTCGCCCCATTTCACCGGGAGCCACCATGGATTACGAGATTTTCGACCTCGGCGATGTCACGCTGCAGCGTGGTGCGACGCTGCGCAATGCCAAGCTCGCCTACAAGACGTACGGCACGCTGAACGCCGACAAAAGCAACGTCATCGTCTACCCGACCTGGTATTCCGGCCAGCACCCGGACAACGAGTGGCTGATCGGCCCCGGCATGGCGCTGGACCCGGCCCAATACTTCATCATCGTGCCCAACATGCTCGGCAACGGCCTGTCATCGTCGCCGAGCAACACGCCCGAGCCGTACGACCGCGCACGCTTTCCCAACGTCACGCTGTACGACAACGTCACGCTGCAGCATCGGCTCGTGACCGAGCAATTTGGCATCACGAAGCTGAAGCTGGTAGTCGGCTGGTCGATGGGGGCGCAGCAGACCAACCAGTGGGGCTGCCTGTACCCGGATATGGTCGAGCGCATCGCACCCTTCTGCGGATCGGCGAAGACCGCGCCGCACAATTTCGTCTTCCTCGAGGGCGTGAAGGCTGCGCTGACGAATGACGTGGCCTGGAACGACGGCTGGTACGACAGGCCGCCGACCAAGGGCTTACGCGGCGTGGGCCGCGTGTATGCAGGCTGGGGGCTGTCACAACCCTTCTACATGCAGGAGCTTTGGCGCAGCCTCGGCTACAGCTCGCTCGAAGACTTTCTTGTCGCATTCTGGGAAGGTTTCTTCCTGCCCAAGGACGCGAACAACCTACTGGCGATGCTGTGGTCATGGCAGCACGGCGACATCAGCGACAACCCGGTATTCAAGGGCGACTTCAAGAAGGCGCTCGGCGCGATCAAGGCGCGCGCCGTCGTGATGCCGGGCAAGATGGACCTGTACTTCCCGGTCGTCGACAACGAAGTCGAGGTCTCGCACATGCCGAACGCGGTGTGCAGGCCGATCCCGGGCGTGTGGGGCCACTTCGCCGGCGGCGGCGCGAACCCCGTCGACACGAAGTTCATCGATGACCAGCTGAAGGAACTGCTGGCCTTCTGACGCCGCGTGAACGAACCAACCATGACATCGGAACCGCACCACCCCCTGGCGGCCTACCGCGTGCTGCGCGAGCCGCACTACCAGCCCGGCGGCGACGAGCTGGAGCTCTTCGAGGCCGCGCACGCGCGCCGCCTCCCGATGGTGCTGAAGGGGCCCACCGGCTGTGGCAAGACCCGCTTCGTCGAGCACATCGCTTGGCGGCTCAAGAGGCCTTTGGTCACGGTCGCCTGCCACGAAGAGCTGACCGCGAGCGACCTGGTCGGTCGCTGGTTGCTCGACAGCGAAGGCACCCGTTGGCAGGATGGTCCGCTGACCCAGGCGGTGCGGCACGGTGGCCTGTGCTATCTCGACGAACTGATCGAGGCCAGAGCCGACACGCTCGTTGTCATCCACCCTCTCACCGACACGCGCCGGCAGCTGCCGCTCGCCCAGCGCAACGAGTTGTTGCACGCGCATCCGGACTTTCAGCTCGTCGTCTCGTACAACCCTTCGCCTTCGGCGCGCGAGATGAAGGCGTCGACGCGACAGCGCTTCTGCGCGATCGAGTTTGGCTACCCGATCCCCGAGCGCGAAGCCGGCATCGTGGCGCAGGAATCGGGGCTGGACCTCGCGCGCGCCGCCGGGATCGTCGCCTTCGGACTGCGCACCCGGAGGCTGGAGGGCTTCGGCCTCGACGAGGGCGCGTCCACCCGCATGTTGGTGCATGCCGCACTCCTGACGGCGCACGGGCTCGCGATCACCAAGGCGTGCCAGCTCGCGATCGTGAATGCACTCAGCGACGACGTCGATGTTCACCTGGCGCTGCGCTCTGCGCTCGACGCGGCCTTCTGACCCGCGTGCACGGACCTGAATGCACGCGCCGCTGACCCACTGGCTGCGCCTGCTCTGGGGCATCACGCCACCGCTCGCCTTCGACGGCGAATGCGCGTACATCGCCGTCGGCGCAATCCACCTGCCAGCCCGCACGCCATGGCAACACCACACCGCCGCCGCAGCACACGCGGCGGCACACCTCGTCTATTCACCGCCGCGCTTCGACGGCGCCGGGCTGGGGCCGATCGCGCGCACCTTGGTGGCGCTGCTCGAGGACGCTCGAGTCGAGGCGCTGGCCGTTCGCGAGCTGCCCGGCCTGGCCCGCTTGTGGCGGCCGCTGCACACCGCCACACCCGACGCCGGGGTCGGATTCGAGGGGCTCGCGATGCGCCTCGCGCGAAGCCTGTGCGATCCCGCCTACGACGACCCTGACCCGTGGGTGCGCAAGGGGCGTGATCTGTGCTTTCTTAACCTGACGCTCGGCGTCTGCGCGATGCGCACCCCGACCGAAGTGCGCGAGGTGGCGACACGTCTCGGTCACGACATCGGGCAGATGCGGCTGCCCTTCAACGGCAAGTTCGTGCTGCCCTTGCCCGCCTACCGCGACGACCACCGGTGGATGTGGGCTGCCGACATGCTGATGACCGTACCCCCGCCTTCGCTCGGCTCGGCCGAGCCGGATCCGGACACGCCCGACGAACCGCCCGTCGACGACCCGATCGTCACTTGGCACCCGGAGTGGGACCGGCTCATCGCCCGGCTGCGACCGAACTGGTGCCGCGTCGTCGAGACCGCTGCACCTGGCGCCGCGTCCCTCGCCATCGCCGACACCACACGGGCGGCCGCCCTGCAGCTGCGCGGGCCGGTGCGCGAGTTGGCGTGCCGCGCTGCGCGCCCGGGTTGCAGCGACACTGGCGACGCCTTCGACCTCGACGCGTTGGTGCACTGGCAGCTCGGCCATCGCCTGCGCCGGCCGACGTCGCCTCGCGTCTACCGCGAGTCTCGCACCGTGGCTGCGCGCACGGCGCTGTGGTTGTTGATCGACCATTCGGCGTCGACCGCGACTACAGCGCGCTCTGTCGACGGTGGTGCGCTGAAGCTGGCCGTGCAAACGGCGCTCGCGCTCGGGCTCGCCTTGAAGGCCCGTGGTGTCGCCTTTGGCATCGCAGCCTTCAGCTCGAACGGGCGGCATGCGGTGCGTTGGCAGGTCATGAAGTCGTTCACCCAGCCGGTGGACGAAGCATTGACCGGCCGACTGCAGGCCCTGCGACCCGAGGGCTCGACGCGGCTGGGCGCGGTGCTGCGCCACGCGACCAAGCGGCTGGCCGCTCAGCGCGGCGCGCAGCGCTGGGTGGTGCTTCTGTCCGACGGCAGCCCGCATGACATCGACGTCCACGACTCGGCGTATTTGATCGACGATGCACGACACGCCTTGTCGGGTGCCCGCCATCAAGGGATACGGATGGGTTGCCTGGTTTTCGAGCCCGACTTGAGCAGCGAAGCCGCGCGGACCTTCGGAGGCAGCACCGCGAAACGAGTTCGTGGCCTGAAAGACTTGCCGAATGCGCTTTGGAGGCTGCTCAACTGATGCGGTCGGCAGGAAGGCCGATGGCAAGTATTTGAACGACGTCTGCTTCCGAGCGCCGAGTTTGCTGAAACGGAGGTCTGCGATGGGTCGATAGCCGCTGGTCAAGCCGCACGGTTGACGCGAGCCGCTCCAATGAAATGTGAAGCGACTGTGCGTGCCGGCCGGGTCACGCTTCGGTCGCGGCTCGCAGAGCCCGCAACTCGCCGCGAGTGACTGCATCTGGTACGGCAAACGAGTAGCGGCCGAGCATGTTGATGTGCTCGTGCCCGAACGGCGAAAGCCGGGCCTCGTCCTCCGACTGAACCGGGTAGCCTTCGCTGCGAAGTTGAGTCAGGATGGCGTCCGTGTACAGCGTGTTCCACAAGACGATGATGTTGACGACCAGACCGAGGGCGCTGAGCTGATCTTCCTAGCCTTCACGGTACCGCTGGTACAACTCGCCGCGCTTGCCATGGAAAACGTCGCGGGCCAGGCTGTGCCGGCCTTCGCCGAGATTGAGTTGTTGCAGGGTACTGCGTCGGCGGTCCTCGTCGTCGATGAAATTCAGCGTGTGGATGGTCTTGTCGATGCGCCCAATCTCGGCGATGGCTTGCGCCAGCGGGGTGGGTCGATCGTCCACCTGCAAGGTACGCATGACGCCCATGGCGGGAACGAGTCCGAGCTTGAGCGAGCCGACCAGGCGCAGCACGTCGTCCCAATGCGGCGTGATGCGATCGAGGTTGACGCGCTGCTTGGCCAGGGCATTGAGATCGCCGTAGTCGGCGTCCGGGTCAATGCGCCAAAAGCGGCTGCCGCCGATGTCGGCCAGGCGGGGGCAGAAGCGGTAGCCAAGCAGCCGGAACAGCCCAAAAACGACATCGCTGTAGGCGCCGGTGTCGGTCATGACTGGGTGGGCTGTAGCTCGGTCTGTTGCTCCAGCACGACCGCCAGCAGGACCAGGCTGTCGCGCAGGGTGCCCGGCACCGTGATCGCGTTGAGGCCGGAGCCCTGATCGGAGGGCAAGTTGTACCAGGTGACGCCGCGACCGCGGTTGAAATACTTCGGGTTCGGTCCGGCGTGGATGCTTCGCACGGGGACCACGAAGCGCATGCCGTCGGCGGGTGCCACGTCGCCGCCGCGCCAGGTTCTGGCCAGCGCGACGCGATTTTAAGCGGCGACCAAGACGGCGTTGACTGCGATGAGCGTGTCGTCGTCGCGCAGGTAGTTCTGGTCGACCCACAGGAGCCGATCGCGGCGCAGCGCTGGCGTCTCGGTGCGAACGAATGGCTCGGGACCCGTATTGCAGGCCTCCGCGAGCAGGACGGCGCAAAGACTGGTCGTCAGATCAACGGCTCGCGCCGAGCGCTCTGTCAGATGCGTAAACGCGCTCATGCAGTCAGTGCGGGCCGCGATCTCCAGCAATATCTCCGGCAGGTCCACGCGCGGCATGCGGGATTTGACTTCCTTGCGCAGCGCGACCAGCGAAGGCGGCTCCTCGAGCTTGTCGAGCGGGCTGAGCACGAGTTCTTGCTTGCCGGCGATGGTCTCGAAGCGCACGTGCTTGTTGTCCGGGAGCCGGGCAGCCTCGACACGGTAGGTCGCGTCCAGCTCCGCGGATAGCAGGGCGAGCGTCGGCGCGGGCTGCGGGGTCAGACCGAGGGATCGGCAGATGACGGGGCGTGCGGACTGCCACTCGACGTCGGCGAGAAGTCCCGAGCGGGGGTCGGCGTAGCGCCAGCTCGGGGTGACGAAAACGTCGCGGCGGCGGATCGCGACGCGCAGCCGATCCAAGGCGCAGAAGGCGAAAGCTGGGGCATCGATGCGGCCGTCGTCTTGCACGACATGGTGCGTCCATGCCTTGTTGACGATGGCGACGGGAGGCTCGTGGTCCGGGCGTACGCGCAACCATTCAAGGGCCTGCAGCAAGGCCTGTGCGGCGGGGTTTGCGTCGAACTGGATGACGCGCAGCAGCGTCGGCAGAAACCGCGCCACCGTAGCTGCCTTGGCAGACAGCTCCCGATAGAACACATCGTCGTCGGGTCGCACCAGGCCGGAGACGTCGTCCAGGGCCTGCGCGAGTTCATCCCGTCCGATCGAGTCATACACCAGGCCCCGCAACTCGCCATCGGGTAGCTCCGGGTCGAGCAGCATGCGGCAGGCCTCGGCCAAGACTGATGCCGCCTTGTCGAGATCTTTGAGCGATCGCATTCTGGCCTTGGTGTCGGCCTTCTTCGCGTTGGCAAACAGCTCGCGCAGCATCAGACCGAGAACGTCGAGCGCATCATCGTGGGCACTGGCTTCAAGGCTGTGGACGAAGGCAGCCAGGGTTGCGATGCGGCGGTCATCGGGCGGCCTGGCAATGGCGCTGACCTTGACAGTGCTGGCAAAGCGCGCGCGCGCGGCGATGCGACTTGGCGGGACATGCGCGGCCGGGAGCTTGATGCCCAGGCCGCGGACCGTCTCGATGCGAAGAAGTGCTTGCATGAGGGCGGGTCCGCTGGCGCGGACCGGTCCTTTGAGGAGTTGGTCGAGCCGGGACTGTCGACTGCCGTCGACGAGGGTCAAGAGTTCGTCCAGGCGTTTACGTTGCTCGGAGGTGATGCTGCGTACGAGCCGGCGCCACAACCGCGCTTCCATTCGGGAGCGAACCTCCGAGACGAAGCGCTCCAGAATGCTGACGCCCGGTAGCAGGACCTTGTGGCCGATGAGCCAGTTGCCGGCGTGCTCGAACAGCGCACTGGGTCGGTCGGTGCCGCTCCAGCACAGTGCACAAAGCCAACGGCCGAGCCGGAACTGAACGCCGCCTGTCGGGAAGGAGATGTAGCCGTAGCGATCTCGGATCTCGGCGGTGTGTCGCCAGCGTTGCTCGCTCTGGCGGTAGACGCCAACGCAGGTTGGATCGGCGACATCGAGTTGTATCGCGAGCGCGTGCAGGACGGTGCTGGGCACGGCCGTCGGATCATCGAGGAAGGTGCCGAGAAATCGAGCCGTGGTCAGCTGCAGCGCGTAGCCAAGACGACTGCTGTCGCGCCGCCTGCGGGCGATCCATTCGAGATCGTCGTCGTCAAGATGGAAGTAGCGGGCCAACTCCTCGGCCGAGAGGGTGTCCGGGTAGCGGCCGTACCGTTCGCGCTGAGCGGGCGTCAGGAAGTCGACGGGCATCGCGGGTCAAAGTGCTTCGGCGCAGAAGGTCGCTGGCGTGACGATCCGGGTGCGGTTGATGTGCTCGCGCTGTAGGAGCCCGGCGCGGTGGTCGCCGGTGACCAGATAGTCGGCGTCGCCGGTGATGGCCATCGCCAGCAGAAAAGCGTCGAAGGGGTCGTCGGTTTCGATGTCGGTGGGCAGGTGATCCAGAACGTGAGCACGTTGGAGGTTGTTCACCATGGCGCCGACGCGATGCGGTTGAAGCACCGCCTTGAACTTCGGATAGCGGCTGGCGCGCCGCAGTTCGGCGAGCTGGGTCGTCGAGGTCACGATCTCGAAACGGGCGGCGCGCCAGGCGCGATAGATCACGTCCGGTGCGCCGTGTGGCGAGATGAGCGCGTTGAGCAGGACGTTGGTGTCGAGGACGACACGCATCAGTGCTCGCGCGAGCGCGCCCACTCGACCGCCTCGGCGACGATGGAGGTCAGGTCGGCTTCGTTCACGTCGGCGTTGGCGGCCTTGGCTTGCTCGGCCGAAAGTTCGAGGATGTGCGCCCGCACGGCCTCCTCGATGAAGCGGGACAGGTCACCCTTGCGACCGCCGCCTTGGCCGGCGAGGTACATGCGCACGGACTGGTCTGTGTCAGGCGAGACGGCGATATTCCAGCGAACAGTGTTCATGGTCAGATCGGTGTTTATATGTATGGGTGTTTATAGAGCACCATGGCGACCATTGCAAGTCGGTTCGATAAAACGATCGTTTTACAAGACTCCTTTGGACAAGCTGAGCTGCGGTACGTCGTCCACGGCGGGCTTGCAGCTCGCGCAGTGCGGTGTTGGCAACACGTTGCTGAGCGGCGCTGACCACCGGCGTGTGCACGGGGGCACAGAAGGCATCGCGCCACTGCTTGAGTTGGTGCTCGAACAAACCCTTCTCGCGACACGAGGCGTGCAGCGCACTACCGGACAAGGCATGGCTTTCTTGCAGGGCCAGCAGGCGCTGTGCGGAGCTCCATTGGCCGGCTGGCACGTCGCCGAGTGGGTTTGCCGCATGCGGCAAACCCACTCCATCAGTGCTTGATCGTTTGAGCTAGCCTTTGAGGGTTCCCAAGGGCATGTTGAGCTCGGTGGCCACCGATTCCAGCGTGCGCTTGCCGCGTGTTCTGACTTTGCTCAGTGCCTGTTCTTGAAACTCTGCTGCGTGTTGATTTCTTGGCATGTCGTGTCGCTCCTGCGCGAATCATCCGCGTGAATATGGAGGCGACAACTAGTGTCCTGTCCCGTTAATAACGGGCATAAATAATGCATGCCTTTGCGGTATCTTTCGAACGGAGATACCGCGATGACGAGAGGCAGGCCGAAGGCGGATTTGGTGGTCACGGATGACGAGCGAGCGCAGCTCACATCGTTTGCGCGCAGCCGCTCGCTGCCAGCGTCGTTGAGTGCGCGAGCCCGTATCGTCCTTCGCAGCTCTCAGGGCGAAGCCAACAGTTCGATCGCCGAACGGCTGGCGCTGGGCAAGGCCACGGTGGGCAAGTGGCGCGCTCGCTTCATAGAGCGGCGTGTTGCCGGGCTCTACGACGATGTTCGACCTGGGCCACCGCGCACGATTGACGCTGAGCGCATGGCCCGCCTGATCAAGACAACGCTGCACACCAAGCCTGTCAACGGCTCGACCCACTGGAGCGTGCGCTCGGTAGCCGCCGAAACGGGCATCTCCAAGAGCAGCGTGCAACGCTACTTCCAGCTCTTCGGGTTGCAGCCCCATCGCTCGGAGAGCTTCAAGCTGTCCAACGATCCGTTCTTTGTCGAGAAGCTGCGCGACGTGGTGGGGCTCTATCTGAGCCCGCCTGAGAACGCCCTGGTCCTGTGCGTGGATGAGAAGAGCCAGTGCCAAGCGTTGGAGCGCACTCAGCCCATGCTGGCGATGGGCTTGGGCTACGTCGAGGGCGTCACGCACGACTACAAGCGCCACGGCACGACCACTCTGTTCGCGGCACTGAACGTGCTCAACGGCGCGGTGCTGGCGACGTGCAAACCTCGGCACCGCCATCAGGAGTTCTTGTCGTTCCTGCGCGAGATCGACAAAGCCGTGCCCATCGAACTGGACATTCATTGCATCGTCGACAACTACGCCACGCACAGTCACCCGAAGGTCAAGGCTTGGTTGGCAAGTCGGCCGCGATGGAACATGCATTTCATCCCAACCTACAGCTCTTGGCTGAATCAGGTCGAACGATTCTTCGCGCTGATCACTGACAAGGCCATCCGACGCGGTTCGTTCACCAGCGTCAAGCAACTCGTGCAGCGCATCGATCAGTTCGTCACGCATCACAACACGGACTCCCAGCCGTTTCGCTGGACGGCCACCGCTGACTCGATCCTTGAAAAGCTCCATCGACTTTGCTCACGTATCAGCGGGACAGGACAGTAGCCTGCCTGCATCAACGACGGTGCAAGGTGAGCCATGGATTCGAATCGCATCAACCGCCGCCGGCTGCTGGTGCTGTCGGGCAGCAGCATGGTGTGGGTGTCGCTGTCGGGCTGCGGGGGTGGCAGCGACGCCGCGCCTTCGCCGGCCGACACGGCGGGGCCCGCACCTTCGCCTTCGCCAACACCCGCCCCGCCGTCGGTACCCGCGCCGCCCCCCAGTGCGAGCGCCTTCGAAGGCAACGGCGTGGCGGGCGCGGGCAGCGCCGGCACGCCTGTGGCCGCCGCGCAGCGCGTGGCGGCGCTGGACAAGGTCACGGCGGCGATGTCGGCGCTGGCCTCCGCCAACACCGGCGGCCCGCAGTTCGACGCAGTGGCCCTGGCGCAGCAACTGGTGTCGATGCCGGCCTTCCACCGCGTGGGTGTATCCATGCGCATGGCCAATGTCTGGGCCCGCTTCACCGACGGCCGCAGCCTGGTGGTGGTCAACAACCTGCAGCCGGGGCCCAATGCAGCGGGCGCCACGCCGTCGGCGCATGCCGGCCCGCGCGCCCGGGCCTTGAACGTGCGCGCCGCCGGGCTCTCCGACGGGCCAGACCTGCCCGCCCTGCTGGTGCAAACGCAGTACCGCCAGCTCGACATGCTGGGTGCGGTGCCGCGCAGCAGGGCGGTGGAGGCGGTCCACCTGTGCCAGGACGGGGTGGACGGCAGCACCCTGCCTTCGCTTTGCCTGATGGCGATGGGCCGCGGGCTGACGCTGCCCCCGTCGCAGCGCTCGGTGCCACCCGACAACAGCGTGGAGGGCCTGCGCGACGTCTCGGGCGACGGGGTGTTCTTTATCACCGCCTGCGCGGCGGAGGTCGCAAGCTTTGAGGCGCCCACCTCGGTCATCTGCACCGCCACGCCGCACAACGATGCGAACGAGGCCCGGTACGCGGCCGAGTTGGGCAGCGGCGCACTCGCCTACGCCATCAGCTGGCGCGGCGCCGGCACGTCCTGGCAGCCCTTCAAGTGCCTGGCGATCACGCCGACCTTCCCGGCGCTGGCGGGCTGGAGCTTCCCCACGGAATACATCGGCATCCTCAACCTCACGGGGGGCTCGGTGCTGGCCGAGTGGGGCAGCGCGCTGCGCGCAGCCGGCCTGCGCAACCTGTTCACCTGGGACAAGCCGGTGCCGTGGCAACGCATGCTCGCCTTCGCCGACGACCTGCTGCAGATCGAGCTGGGCACCAACAACTTCGACGGCCGCGCGGTGCGCCAGCAAACGCCGCCGCGCCTGCGCGGCTACGGCGTGGGCGCCACTGTCGAGTACCTGTTGAACCGCCGCCTCGCCGATGACGCGGGCGGCAAGGGGCAGGCGGTCTACCTGCCTGAGCCCGACCCTGCGGGCTACGCCAGCGTCTTGCTGCCCACCATCGACTACGCGACCATCAACGAAGACAGCATCTACATCGAACTGGTCGGCCAGTTCGGCCGCGAGCAGGGCCTGCTGAAGGCCCCCGAGGTGCGCGTGGGCAGCAGCCCGGCAGCCCCGCCCGAGCCTTTGTTGGCGCGCGCCGACGGCCTGCTCGCCGGCGAAAAGGCGGGGCTCGGGGTCGGTTGGCGCGGCGACGGCATCCAGGCCAACCTGCACCGCAACCAACTCGCACGCGGCGGCTATGCGCAGGTGATCAACGGCGACCGCCGGTCCAACGCGGTGCAGATCACCTTCTGGGAGATACCGATCACGGTCACGTCGACCATCACCAGCGAGCTGACGCTGAAAATGACGGTCACGCTGACCTTGCGCGCCGACGTTCGCGGCTACCGGCTGCAACCCGACGGCGACCGCTGGAGCGGCAGCCCGATGCGCTACCTTGGCACCAGCGCCGACAGCCGTGCAGTCTTCACCGCCAGCGGCGAGATCGCGCAGACCGTGGGCCGCGACACCACCACCATCAGCTGGTCGGGCAGCGGCAGTGTGGCCGGTGTCGTTCTACGCACCCACCCTGCAGTTGACGGCGCTCGAGTTCGTCTTCGACGACCGCTGGGCTTGCTGGCCGGCAGCTACGCGAACGCCTCAGAGCCGGTCACCCTGCTGGGCGAGCGAACGCGCACGACCACGCTCAGCTGGGGTGCGCTGCCGGCCAGCTACTCGCCGGTCGAAGACGCCTATGGCGGCGTCTAGCCCTCAATGCTTCGCCACCCCCAACCACCGATCCAGCCGCTCCCGGTCCACCAGCAACTCCGCACTTGCCCCTTCGTGCACCACGCTGCCCCGGTCCAGCACCACGGCGCGCTGCGTGATCGGCAGGATCATCCTCGGGTTCTGCTCGACGATGATGGCGCTCATGCCTTCGTCGCGCACCACGCGTGCGATCGAGCGCAGCAGCTCTTCCACGATGATGGGTGCCAGGCCTTCGAGCGGCTCGTCGAGCAGCAACAGCTTCGGGTTGAGCACCAGCGCACGCGCCACGGCCAGCATCTGCTGTTCGCCGCCCGAGAGCTGGTTGCCCATGTTCGATTGGCGCTCGGCCAGGCGCGGGAACATGTCATACGCGCGGGCCACCGTCCATGCGCCGGGGCGGGCCACGGCCGTCAGGTTCTCGTGCACCGTGAGCGACTTGAAGATGTTGCGCTCCTGCGGCACCCAGCCGATGCCCGCTGCGGCGCGCTGGTGCGGTGCCAAGGCGGTGATGTCCTGCCCGCCCAGGCTGATGCGCCCGGCATGCCGGCGCGTCACGCCGACCAGGGTGTTCAGCAGCGTGGTCTTGCCGGTGCCGTTGCGGCCGAGCAGCGCGAGCGACTGGCCTTGTTCGAGCGTGAGGCTGATACCTTGCACCACCACGGCCTCGCCATAGCCCGAGCGCAGGCCGTCGACCTTCAGCAGCTCAGCCATGCGCTGCCTCGCCGGCGGTTTCACCTTCACCCAGGTACACGGCCTTCACGCGCGGATCGTTCGCAATGGCCTGCACATCCCCCTCGGCGAACACCGCGCCGTTGACGAGCACCGTCACGCTCTTCGCGAAGTTGAAGACCAGGTCCATGTCGTGCTCGATGAGCAGCACCGACACGTCGGCCGGCAACGCGCCCACGATGTCGAAGATCTCCTGACGCTCGCCTTCGGGCACGCCGGCCACGGGCTCGTCGAGCAGCAGCACGCGCGGCTCGCAGGCCAGTGCGGTGGCGATCTCAAGCAGCCTGCGTTTGCCGTATGCGAGCAGAGCCACCTTCTGGTTCATCACGTCATCGAGGTGGAACTGCGCCAGCAGCTTCTCGCAGGCCGGCGCCACGCGCGCATCGCTGCCCAGCGGCTTCCAGAAGCCGCCGCTGAGGCCCAGCTGCGCCGACACCGTCAGCGCGAGCGACTGCAGCGGTGTGAGTTCACTGAACGACTGGTTGATCTGAAACGTGCGCACGATGCCGCGCCGCACGCGCAGGTGGGGTGCCAGGCGCGTGATGTCTTGCCCGTCGAGCCAGATGCTGCCCGAGGTGGGTTCCAGCACGCCGGTCAGCAGGTTCACGAGAGTGGTCTTGCCCGCGCCGTTCGGGCCGATCAGCGCATGGCGCGCGCCTTTGTGGACCCGGATCGACACGTCGTTCGTCGGCACGATGCCGCCGAAGCGCTTGAGCAGGCCCCTGGTTTCGAGGACGACGCGGCTCATGGCTTCGCTACTCCGAACCAGGTCCACGGCCGAACGAACTTGTCGCGGCCGACAAGCACGAGCACGACGAGGAACAGGCCCATCCAGAAGTTCCAGTACTGCGGCGTCCAGGCCGAGATCAGGTCATGCATGAGCTTGAAGACGACCGCGCCGAAGATGCCGCCGTACAGGTAGCCGGTGCCACCGATCACGAGCACCAGCATGACCTCGGCGCTGCGGTGGAAGTCGAACACGTCGAGCGACGAGAAGCCGCTGGTCTGTGCCAGCAGGCCACCCGCCGCACCGGCCATGGCGGCGGCGATGGTGTAGACCGCCACGAGCCGCATATTCACCGACAGGCCGATGCTCTGCGCGCGCAGCCGGTTGTCGCGCAGCGCCTGCAGCGAGTAGCCGAACGGCGAGTGCACGAGCCGGCGCGCGATCAGCAGGCACACGACCAGCACTGCGAGCGTGTAGGCGTAGGCGGTGCGGCCGGCGATGTCGAACTCGAGCGCGCCGAGGGGCGTGAGCAGCGGGCCCATCACCACGCCTTGCAGGCCGTCGGCGCCGCCGGTCAGCGTGTCGAGCTTGTTGGCCAGCTCGTACAGGATCGACGCCACGCCGAGTGTCACCATCAGGCGTGTCAGGTCGGAGCCGCGCAGGATGAGCACGCTGCACGCCGCACCCAGCAGCGCGGCAGAGGTGATGGCCACCGCCATGCCGACCCACGGGTCCGGCATGACCAGCTTGGCGAAGATGGCCGCCGCGTACGAACCGATGCCGAAGAACGCCGCGTGGCCGAGCGACACGATGCCGGCGTAGCCCAGGATCAGGTCGAGCGACACCGCGAACAGCGCAAGGATGGCGATCTCGTTCAGCAGCAGCGCATGCGTGGGCAGCAGCCACCACGACAGCAGCAGCGCGGCGAGCACGGCGAACTCCCACCAGCGCCAACGAGCGTGGGCCGTGAGTGCCGCGGCGGCGCTCACTTGCCACCCCCGGCGCGCGCAAACAGCCCTTGCGGGCGCACGAGCAGGATCACGATCATCAGCGTGTAGACGATGAACGCGCCGAGCTTGGGCACGTAGTACTTGCCCGCCACGTCGGCAATGCCGAGCAGCAGGGCGGCGAGCAGCGGGCCGGTCAGCGTGGTGGTGCCGCCGACCGAGACGACGATCAAAAAATAGATCAAGAACTTGAGCGGGAAGGTCGGGTCCAGGCCCAGCACCTCGGCCCCCAACGCGCCACCGAGGCCGGCCAGGCCGGAGCCGAACGCGAACGTCAGCAGGAAGATGCGGTTCACGTTCAGGCCCAGGCCGCCGGCCACGCGCGGGTCATCGACCGAGGCGCGCAGCTGGCTGCCGAAACGCGTGTTCGACAACACCCACTGCAAGGCCAGCGTGAGCGCGGCGCACACCCCGATGATGAACAGGCGGTACTTGCCGATGCCGACCCATTCGATGTCGAACCGGCCCTTCAGCCAGACGGGAATCTGGACGTTCTGCTGCACCCCGCCAACAACGTAGTCGACAGCCGTGACGGCCATGAAGACCAGGCCGATCGAGAACAACACCTGGTCGAGGTGCGGGCGCGCATACATGCGGCGGTACAGCAGTGGCTCGAGCACCGCGCCGATGAGCGCGGCGCCCAGGAACGCCAGTGGCAGGCACACGAGAAAGGGCACGCCCAGGCGGTTCATCAACAGCACGGTGATGTAGCCGCCCGCCATGGCGAACGCGCCGTGCGCGAGGTTGATGAAGTTCATCAACCCCAACGTCACCGCCAGGCCCACCGCCAGGATGAAGAGCAGCATGCCGTAGGCGATGCCGTCGAACAGGAGCGTCAGCATTCCGAGGTCGATTTACTCACCGCAAAGGCGCGGTGAAGCCTTTCACTTCGCCTTGCCCGGGTCCTTCACCGCCTTGATGACGTCGAACTCGACGTTGTAGAGCCCATTCCCCATCGAAGGCACGCGCTCGACCTTGCGGATGTAGATGTCCTGCACGATGTCGCGCGTTTGCGCGTCGATCAGCACCTGGCCGCGCGGGCTCTCGAAGATCTGGCCCTTCATCGCGGCCAGCAAAGCGTCGCCGCCCGCGCCCTTGCTGGCTTCCAGCGCCTTGTAGATCACGCGCATGCCGTCGTAGCCGCCGACCGCCATGAAGTTCGGGCGCATGCCCTTGTTCGCGGCCTGGAACGCTTCGACGAACTTCTTGTTCGTGGCCGAGGGGTGCGCCGCCGAGTAGTGGTGCGAGTTGACGATGCCGAGCGTCACGTCGCCCATGTCGTTCAACTGGTCGTCGTCGGTCACGTCGCCGGTTGCGATCAGGCGGATGCCGCTCTTGTCGAGCCCGCGCTCGGCAAACTGCTTCATGAACGTGGCGCCCTGGCCCGAGGGCAGGAACACGAAAAGCGCGTCAGGCTTGGCGTCGAGCACCTTCTGCAGCACGGGCGCGAAGTCGGGCGCACGCAGCGGCGTGCGCAGCTTGTCGAGCACCTGCCCGCCGTTCAATCGGAACTGGCTGTCGAAGAACTTCTCGGCGTCGAAGCCGGGGCCGTAGTCGGCCACCAGCGTGACGACCTTCTTGATCTTGTTCTTGATCGCCCAGTCGGCCAGCGGGGTGGTGGCCTGCGGCAGCGTGAAGCTGGTGCGAACGATGTACGGCGAGGCTTCGGTGATGCTGCTGGTGGCCGCCGCCATCACGACCAGCGGCGTCTTGCTCTGCGTGCCCAGCGGCGCGGTGGCCAGCGCGGTCGGCGTGATGCCGAAGCCGGCGATCACGGTCACCTTGTCGTTGACGATCAGCTCCTGCGCGATGCGCTTGGTGGCGTCGGGCACGGCCCCATCGTCTTTCAGGATGATCTCGACGGTGCGGCCTGCGATCTTGGTGCCGTTCTGCGCGACCCAGAGCTTCACGGCAGCGTCGATCTGGCGGCCGGTCGAGGCTTGCTGGCCGGTCATTGGCAGGATCAGGCCGATCTTGATCGGGCCGGTGTCGGCGGCCAATGCGGTGTTTGCCAGCAGCGTGGTGATGGCAGTCGCGCCGCAGGCGGTGGCCAGAAGGCTGAGGGCGGTCTTCAACACGAGGCGTTTCGAGGTCATGGTCTCTCCGTGGGGGTAGGGTGTCGGCGCGAGCGCGAACGCGGGGGTAAATGTAGCAACGAGTATCAGTCGGCGCGGTAGGCGGAATCCAGCACGACACCGCCCCCGTTCACACGGGAAACACAGGCACACAGGCGCTGGCCGGCCTGCCTTTCTTGAGGGCTGAAGAACACGTCGCGGTAGTCGATGCGGCCCGGCACCGCCAGCACGTCGACCGCACACAGCCCGCACTCGCCACGCTGGCAATCGAAGAGGGTGTCGACGCCGGCCTCGTTCAGCACGTCGAGCAGCGTGCGGTCGGCCTGCACCTCGAGCTTCAAGCCGTGGCGTGGCAGCTCGACCCAGAAGGCTTGGTTCGCAGCGGCACCGCTGTTGCCGAAGGTCTCGAAGCGCAGGTTCGCGCCAGGCCGGTTCGATTCGGCCCAGGCCGCACGAATGGCGTCGAGCAGCGGCATGGGGCCGCAGGTGAGCAGCACCGCATCGGGGTGCAGGGACGCGATCTCGTCGGCCAGGGCCAGGCGCTGGCCGACGTTGCTCGCGAAGGTGCGAAGCCGCTCGCCGAGCGTTGCGCGCAGCTCATCGGCAAAAGCCAGCTCGGCGGCACTGCGCGCGGCGTAGCGCACCTGCACGTCGGCACCGCGCGCGTGCAGCAACTGCGCCATGCCCAGCAACGGCGTCATGCCGATGCCGCCGGCCACCAGCAGGTATTGCACGGCGCCGAGCGGCAACTCGAAGTGGTTGTTCGGCTCGCCCACCCGCAGTTCGGCACCGGTTTCCAGCGACCACATGTGGTGCGACCCGCCCCGGCTGGCCGCCGCCCGCTTCACGGCAATGCGGTAGACCTCGCGGTTCTCGCCCTCGCCGGGCAGGCCGATGAGCGAGTAGGAGCGCGTCGCGTCGCGCCCAGGCAATGACGAGGGCAAAGGCAGCTGCACGTTGAGGTGGCTGCCGACGGTCCATGGCCGCATGCCGCCCTCGGGCCGCAGCTCGAATTCGCGCACCGTGGGGCTCACGTCGCGGTGAGCGCGCACAGTGGCGGAGTGCCATGCCAAGGGGTTGCGCACGCGGGGTGGGCTCGATGAGTGGGGTTGGCCGCGCCGTTCAGCGCGTGCTGCGCCGGCGGATCAGGCTGGCGCCCGGCACCAGGTGCATGGTGTGGTGGCTTTGCAGTGCGTCTTGCAGGTTGCGCCGCGCAATGCGGGCGTGCTCGCGCATCAGGCCTTCGGCGCGGCTGCCTTCGCGCTGCACGATGGCCTCGATCACCATGCGGTGCTGCGCCTGCGCCACCACCAGAACGTCGCGCGCATGCGGGCCGACCGACTGCGCCATCACGAAGCCGTTGGGCGAAGCGAACGGCAGCGCGTTGGCCTTGTCGAGTTGGCGCGACACGAGCGCGCTGCCCGCCATCTCGGACAGCAGCGCGTGAAAGCGCGCGTTCTGCTGCACGTACACGCTGAAGGTGTCGTCGGTCAGTTCGGCGTGGGCCAGTGCGGCGTCGATCCGGTCCAGACATTCGCGGGCTTCGGCGATCAGCACCGGGCTCACACCGCGCTCGGCGGCCATGCGGGCGGCCAGGCCTTCCAGGGTGCCGCGCACTTCGATGGCGTCGTGAATGTCGCTCTCGGAGAAGTCGCGCACCGCATAGCCGCCCGACGGCAGCGCGTCGAGCAGGCCTTCTTCGGCGAGCTTCACGAGCGCCAGCCGCACCGGCGTGCGCGACACGGCCAAGCGCTCGACCAGCCACAGCTCGGCAATGCGCGCACCCGCCTTCAACTCCCCGCCGAGGATCAGTTCGCGCAAGGCGAGTTGCGCCTTCACCGTTTGCGACAGGCTCGGCGGAGCGGCCTCGGCCGGTGCTGCTGCGTTCACAGCGGCCATCACGCCGCCGACCGCAGCGGGATCACGCGCGACCGGCTCGACGCACCGTTTTCGGCGGCGATCATCTTGTCGATCAGCCGGCGCATCCACATCGAGCCGGCGTCGATGTTGAGGTTGTAGAAGCTGTAGCCTGGGTGCTCGTCGCGCGCCTGCTGCTGGGCTTCGAGAATGAGTTCGTCCTCGCGGAAGATGTTGGCCACGTCCTCGCGCAACTCGTGCGTGAGGCGTTCGTCGTGCAGTGCGTAGTTGCGTGCGAAGGCCCAGAAGTACAGGGAGGTCTTGTCGGTCTCGGGCGTGATGGTGTTGAGCACGTAGCCGTTCACGCCCTGGCTGCGGTTGCCCGGCTTGTCACCCTCGGGCTGCACACTGCTGCCCGCAAGGGCGACACCCACGTCGATGTTGGCCATCCAGCGCGTGACGGTGGCGGTGCGGTCGCCGTGCGTCGCCACGAACGGCGCTTCTGCCACCGCCGCCTGCCCGATGCTTGCGCCGTGCACGAAGGTCTCGCGCGTCAGGTCCATCAGGTTGTCGAGCACGAGGCGGTAGTCGCAGCGCACGCGGATCATCTTGTCGTCGCCGGCCCAGGCCGCATCGTCGTTCCAGTGCATGTCGGGAATCAGCGCCTCGTCGGCCAGCGCCGCGTCGTGCGCGCCAGCGGCTGGCTCTTCACCTCCACGTCGTAGGCGCAGGCGCAGGCGTACCAGGCATTCAGAGGAAAGGTGCTCATGGCGGTCGGATCAGAATTCACTTTGTATACATAAATGGAGTCTCGGCGCAAATTCAGCAGTGAAAAAGCGGGTCTTCCCGAGTCAAATTGGTATCGATGTATTCATTCAAGTGCAGCGGACGCTCGATATGATCGGCCGGAGCGGCCCTGACGGCCACACCATCCGAACCGGAGACACGCATGACCCTGCGCACCCACGCCCCCTTTCGCGCCGACCATGTCGGCAGCTTTCTGCGCCCGAAGTTCCTGCTCGACGCGCGCGCGCAGCGCGCGAAGGGCGAGATCACGCCCGAGCAATTGCGCACCGTCGAAGACGAGGCCATCACCGAGATCGTGAAGTTTCAGGAAGACGTGGGCCTGCAGTCGATCACCGACGGCGAGTTCCGCCGCACCTACTTTCACATCGACTTTCTTGAGCAGCTGGGCGGTGTGAAAACCGACATTCCGGTCACCATCATCCGCGCCGACGGCAGCGAGGAACTTTCCCCGCCCGTGATGCGCGTGGTCGGCAAGGTCGAGCATGTCAAAGACATCCAGCGCGCCGACTTCGAGTACCTGGACAGCCAGGTCAGCGCGCTTGATCAAAAGGGACTCACGCCGAAGGTCACGATCCCGTCACCGACGATGCTGCACTTCCGCGGCGGGCGCGCCGGCATCAGCCGTGAACATTACCCCGAGCTCGACCCGGCCTTCTACGACGACGTGGCGAAGGCCTACGGCGACGAACTGCGATCGCTTAGCCAGGCCGGCTGCACCTACGTGCAGATGGACGACACCAACCTCGCCTACCTGTGCGACGACAAGATGCGCGAAGCCGCACGCCAACGCGGCGACGACCCGAACGAGCTGCCGCACCGCTACGCCATGTTCATCAACAAGGTCGTGGCCCACAAGCCCGCCGGCATGACGCTTGCCATGCACCTGTGCCGCGGCAACTTCAAGAGCACGCACGCGGCGGCGGGCAACTACGAGCCGGTGGCCGAAGCGCTGCTCGCCGAGATGAACCTCGACGCCTACTTCATGGAGTACGACGACGAGCGCTCGGGCGACTTCCGGCCGCTGCGCTTCCTGCCGAAGAACAAGATCGTCGTGCTCGGCCTCGTGACCACCAAGTTCGGCGCGATGGAAAGCAAGGACGCGCTGAAGCGCCGGATCGACGAAGCCGCGAAGTACGCGCCGATGGAGCAGCTCTGCCTGTCACCGCAATGCGGTTTCAGCAGCACCGTGCACGGCAACAACATCGCCGTGCAGGCACAGCGCGACAAGCTGCGGTTGGTGGTCGAGGTGGCGCAGGAGGTCTGGGGCTGAGACGATCGGGCAGCGCCCCGTTGCACCTCAAAAGCTCCACAGAACGCTCGCCACCCAGTGGTCGCCGGCCACCGGTGCGGGAGCCACTCCACGCGCCTCTGCGCGGCTCGTGACGAAGCTCAGGTAGGCCTGCACCGGCCCGACGCCGCTGCTCAAGCCCACGCTGGCATACGGGTAGCCGGTACCGATGAAGCGGTGCAGGTCGAAGTAGCCGATGCCCGCGTCCAGCGCCAGCCGGCCGGTGAGCCGTTGGCGCGTGGTGAGCTCGACGGCCCACGTGAGGTCGCGGCGCAAGCTGCCGTAGCTGCCCGGACCGGTCGTGTTGGGCGACACCGCCAGCGACGCGAACCACTGGCCGCGCCAGCCCAGCGACGCGTTCAGTTCGTCGTAGTCGTAGGCGAAGCGCTGCGCGGGGCCGCCGTAGGCGTAGTGCGCGATGCCGACCTGGGTGGTCCAGTCGCCGTCGATCTGCCAGGACCGGCCCGCGCCCATCAAGGCTTCGGTGGTGGTGGTGCCGCCGTCGCGCCGCCAGGCCGACACGCCGCCGAACGCCGACCAGCCGGTGTCGTTGCGCCAGCGCAGGTCGAGCGACAGGGTGCCGCGCCCGCCGTTCAGCGCCAGGCCGCGGTAGAGGCTGTCGGTCGATGCGGCCAGCGCGCCGTCCCAACCGCCGGCGTGGGCCCATGGTGCAGCAAACAGCAGGCACAGGGCCGAGCCAGCCACCGAGCACGCGGCCCTGCACACACGCCCGCGCCCGCTGGGCGGCTGCCGCCGACCCACTGGCGTGGCCGGCGTCGGGGGCGTAGGCTGGGGTGGGCGTGCAACCATTCGAGCGGATTCTGGCACTCAGAGCCGTCAAGGTGGCTGCGACGAGCGCCCGACTCCCCACCCTGCGGACCGCCCACACGCCCGTGAACGACACTGCCCTCGACGCGCCGCAAACCCGGCCCACCCCAGACGACGCAGCCGACCGCGACGCACTGCGTGCCGTGGCGCGCGGGGACCGGCGCGCGTTCGAGCAACTCTACCGCCGCCACCACCCCCGGCTGGCGCGCTTTCTGCGCCGCTTCACGGCCCGCGCCGACCTGATCGACGACGTCGTCAACGAAACCATGTGGGTCGTCTGGCGCCAGGCGGCCACGTTTCGAGGCGATTCGCGCGTCGGCACCTGGATCGTCGGCATTGCCTACCGCTGCATGCTCAAGGGGCTGCGCGGCGCCGCCCCTGCCGACGAAGTGAGCGAGTCCATGCTCGGTCACACCGAGGCCGCCGAAATGTCGGCCTGGCACGCCGACCCGCAACCGGCGCGCGAACTTCAAGACTGGGTCGAGCACGGCCTGCGCACCCTCCCCGAAGACCAGCGCGCCACGCTGGAGCTGGCCTACGTGGCCGGCCTGTCGTGCGAAGAGATCGCGGTGACCATGGGTTGCGCGGTCGGCACCGTCAAGGCGCGCATGTTCCGCGCCCGGGTGCGGCTGCGCAGCGTGATGCCGGCGCTCGCCAACGGCTCCGCGACAGGATGAACCGGATGCAAGACGATCACACCCCGCCGTTTCCCGGCGCTCACGCCACTCCCGAAGTCCCCGACGCACGCGACGCCGACCGCCCGGTCCACCAGCGCGCCTGGGCGCTGATTCCGTGGCTGGTGAACCGCAGCGCCACCGCCGCCGAGCGCGCGCTGGTGGCCGAGCACGTGGCGGGCTGTGAAGACTGCCGCGACGAACTCGCATTTCAGCGCCAGCTGCAAGCGCAGATGGGCGACGGCCGCGTGACCGCCGCCGAGACCGAAGCCGCACTGCAGCGCATGGCGAGCCTGATCGACAGCGAAGCGCCGACCGCGCCGCAACCGCTGGATACCGCGCCGCCCGCATCACACCCCCCGCGCTGGACGCGCATGCTGGTTGCCGCCGTGGTCGTGCAGGCGGTCGGCCTGGCGGCGTTGCTCGGCATGATTTCCGAGCGCCCCCGCCCGGCCGACTACCAGACGCTGAGCCACACCGAACCCGCCAACCCGGCTGCGGTGCTGCGCTTGGTCGCCGCGCCGAGCATGACGCTCGGCGACCTGCAGGCGCTGCTCGCACGCAGCGGCGCGGTTATCGTCGACAGCTCGGCCGACGGGGCGGCATTCGGCCTGGCGCTGCGCCCGGGCACGGCCCGCGACGCCGCCCTGGCGGCGCTGCGGCAGGCACCGGGCGTGTTGCTGGCCGAGCCGATCGTCGTGCCCATCGCCGTGCCGGCCACTGCCGCGTCGCTGGCGCGCACTCGGCCATGACCACCGCCGTTCACCTGCCCACGGTGCCCCGCCGCTTCAGCGTGGCAAGGCGTGGCTGCGGCCGCGCATGGCGCCGCATCGCCGCGCCCTTGCTGCTGGCCGCGCTGGCCGGCCTCGTCGCATGCAGCAGCGTGCCCGCACCGCCCACGGCACGCGGCAACGACGGCGACGCGCAATTGCTGATCGTTGCCATCGCCGACATGCCCGAACCGCTGCCCGGTGCGGGCAGCGTGCCGCGTGCCGATTACCGGCGCGCGCCGGGTTACGCCGGCGGCACGCGGGCGCAGGCCGTGGCCGACGACATCGCCGCCGACCACACGCTCGCGCAGCAGGCGGTGTGGACGATTGCGTCGCTGCAGCTGCGCTGCATGCTCTACCGCCTGCCAGCCGACGCCGACCGCAACGCCGTGCTGGCCCGCCTCAACGCCGACCCCCGCATCGCACTGGCCCAGCCCCTGAACCGCTTCGACACGTACGCCGCCCCCGCGGCCTACAACGACCCGCTCATCGGCCTGCAGCGCGGCTTCGCGGTACTGGACGCGGCGGGCGCGCAGCAGTGGGCCAGCGGCGAAGGCGTGCGCGTGGCGGTCATCGACTCGGGCGTGGACAGCGCCCACCCCGACCTGCAGGGCCGCATCGCCGGCCAACGCGACTTCGCGGTCGCCATGCCTGCCGCGCGCGATGGCGACGTGCACGGCACCCAGGTCGCGGGCCTGATCGCCGCGGGTGCGAACAACGGCGTGGGCATCGTCGGCATCGCGCCGCGCGCGCGCCTGCTGGCGTACCGCGCGTGCTGGGCCTCGGGCGACTCGGCGGGCGGCTCTCGCTGCGACTCGTTCTCCCTCGCGCAGGCGCTGGGTGCCGCGATCGCCGACGGTGCCGACGTCATCAACCTGAGCCTCGGCGGCCCGGCCGACCCGCTGCTGGCGCGACTGGCCACGCGCGCCATCGAACGCGGCAGCATCGTCGTCGGGGCCATGCCGCCGAACGGCCGGCGCGATGGCTTCCCCGCCGGCGTGCCGGGGGTGTTGATGGTGGCCTCGTCGGACGACGGGTTGCCTGCGCCGGGCGTGCTGGCAGCGCCGGGGCGCGCCATCCTCACGCTCGCGCCTGGCGGCCACTACGACTACGCCTCGGGCAGTTCCCTCGCGGCGGCGCAGGTGAGTGGCGCGCTGGCGCTGCTGCGCTCGCTTCAACCCGGCCTGCGCGGCGAAGCAGCGCTTGCAGGGTTGTCGCCGGCGGGTGGCGCGTTGTCGGGCGTGCTTTCGGGGTCGGGCACGGCATCGATCAACCTCTGCGTCGCGGTGCAACGCCTGCGCGCGGCGGCCGAGTGCGGCCCGGCGACGCGCTAGCGCCCAAGCATCGGCGCGGTGCAACCGAAGCCACGCAGGGAAGCACTCACGAAGAGCCGGCGCACCCCGCACCGGCCGTCGTCATGCCAACACCCCGAGGAGCCCGCACCATGACCCCATCTTCGTCGCCGTTCACAGGCGTTGCCAGCCATCCAACGCGCCGCATCGGCGGCCGCCGCTGGCTCGCTGCCGCAGCGCTGCTTGCCTGCGCGGCATTCGCGCAGGCGCAGGCCATCACCGACCCCGCGCACGACTTCCTGGCCACGTTCGCCGGCAGCACCGCCAGCGGCGACCTCGACGTGCTCAGCGCCTCGGTCACCTACAACGCCAGCACCGACCTCTTCACCCTGTCGAGCACGATGGACGGCGCCATCGGCAGCACGCCGACCGGCTTCTACGTGTGGGGCGCCAACCGAGGTGCCGGCGTAGCCTCGTTCGCGGCGCAAGGCCTGACCAATGTGCTGTTCGACCGTGTCGTGCTGCTGCGCCCCAATGGCACCGGCAACATCGGCGGCGGCGCGGCCCTGCCGAGCGGCTCGGTCACGATCAGCGGCAACACGATTTCGGCTGTGGTCAGCGGGGCGCTGCTGCCGTCCACCGGCTTCGCGAAGAGCGCCTACACCTGGAACCTGTGGCCGCGTGACAGCCGTTTCACCGGCTTCGCGGCCATCTCGGACTTCGCGCCGGACAACTCTAACCTCGTCACTACCGCTGTGCCGGAGCCGGGAAGCTACGCGCTGCTGCTGGGCGGATTGGGCGTGCTGGGCTTCGTGGCCCGGCGGCGCGCGCGGAAGGGCGCACGCGGGCAAGGCTGAGCAACCGGCGCGCGGGCGTGTGGCGTCAGTCGTCCGCCCGCTGACGCCCACGCCGGCGCGTCAGCGCGCCGAGCACGCCGAGCCCGGCAAGCAGCAACGCAAAGGTGTGCGGCTCGGGCACGGCCGTGACGCCGACGTAGATGTTGTCGATGGCGGTGTCCTTGATGCCGCCCCGGTCGGCGAGCCAGCGCACCGAGCCGATGCCCACGCTCGACGTGATGCCCACGAAGCCCACGCTGCCGGGCCCCTGCATAAGCACGTAGGTGCCGATCAGCGTGCTGCTGGTGTCGAACACCGAGACGACCGGCGCGTTGAATCGGTTCGTGAGGCTGGTGAAGCCGATGGCCGTGGGCGCCGGGCCGGCGAACGTCATCGTGATGTCTTCGTTGCCGCTGACCGTGAGCACGTTCGACGTGACAGGGGCATCGAAGTCGTTCACGGCTGCTGCCCCGCCGGGCAACGCCACGTACAGGTTCTTCGGGTCGAAGAAGGTGACCCCGCCTTCGGTGTACGGGTCCGAGATGCCACCCTCGGTATGCAGGCCTTCAAAGTCGGCCCGCAGCGTGGTCGTGGCGAGGCCCTGGAACGCCGCAAAGCTGTTCTGGAAGCTCACCTGCGCAAACGCCATTGGTGCGGCCGCGAAGGTGGCACAGGCCGCCACGATGCCAAGGACTGGGATGCGAAGTTTCATGGCGCGATCCTCAAGCTGCAGGTACGCGAAGCGTCGCGCTCGCAGCGCCGCGCGGACACCCCCTGTTCAAAGAAACCCGATCGATATCCAGGGGATTGCAGCGATCACGATGAGCGCCACGAACAGCGCGCCCAGGTGTGGCCAGACCCGGCCGATGGCCTTGTCGGGCGCCACCTTGCCGATGGCGCAAGCCGCATAGAAGCCCACGCCGAACGGCGGCGTGAACAGGCCCAGGCCCATCGCAAAGATCGCCGTCATCGCGTAATGAACTTCATGAATGCCGAGCGCACGCGCCACCGGGAACAGCAGCGGGCCGAACAACACGATGGCCGGTATGCCTTCGAGCACGCTGCCGAGAATGGTGAACGCGACGACCGAGATCGCCATGAAGCCGGCCTTGCCGCCGGGCACGACCGCCATCAGATCGACCAGCGCCCGCGAGAAGCCCGACTGTGTGAGCGCCCAGGCCATGGCCGTGGCGCAGCCGATGATGAGCAGGATGGCACCCGAGAGGGACGCCGTTTCGACCAGCATCGGCAGCAGCCGTTTCCACGCGAACTGCCGGTACACGAACAGGCCGGCGAGCACCGTGTAGGCGATGCCCACCGTGCTGACTTCGGTGGCCGTGGCCACGCCGTTCACGACGACGGTGCGGATCACGAACGGCAGCGCCAGCGCCGGCAGCGCGATCCACAGCGCGCGCCGTACTTGCGCGCCGGTGGCCTTGGCCACCAAGCGCATGTCTTCACCGCGCGACTGGAAGTACACGACCACGCCGAGCGCAATCATGCCGACCACCGCCGGCATCAACCCGCCCGTGAACAGCGCGGCAATCGACACACCGGTGACCGCGCCGATGGTGATGAGCACCAGGCTGGGCGGAATGGTTTCGCTCATCGCGCCCGAGGCCGACAGCAGTGCGACCAGGTCGCCCTCTTTCGCGCCGCGCTTCTTCATCTCCGGGAACAGCGCCGGCGCCACCGCCGCCATGTCGGCCGCCTTCGAGCCCGAGATGCCGGAGACGAGGTACATCGCACCGAGCAGCACGTACTGCAGGCCGCCGCGCACGTGGCCGATCAGCGAGGCGAGGAAGTCGACCATCGCACGGGCCAGGCCGGTCATCTCGATCAGTGCGCCCAGGAACACGAACAGCGGCACCGACAGCAGGATGATGTGCGACATGCCCTCGTCCATGCGGCTGACAACGATGGTGAGCGGCGTGGTCGTGGTGAACGCGAGGTAGGCGAGCGTCGCGATGCCGAACGCGAACGCGATCGGCATGCCGAGCACCACGCACACCCCGACGAGGCCGACGAAGAAGATAAGCAGGTTCAGGTTGCCGAGCTGGGTGAGCAGCGGCTTCAGCAGCCACCCGCCGATGCACAACGCGGCAACGAGTGCAACGCACGACAACGCGTCCGCCAGCGACGCGCGCTCGGCCAGCCGCGCCACGGCGATCACCAGCAACAACACGCAGCCCACGCCGATGGCGGCCACGCGCGCACCGTCGTGCCAGTCGAGCGCGGGCGTCATCACGATCCATTGATCGACGAAGTGCTCATAGCTCGGCTCGAGCATGACGAGCGCGAACAGCAGCACAACGACGATGCCCAGTGTCTCGACCCAGGCCCGGCGGCGCGGCGGCATCAGGCCGAGGAAGGTGGTCAGACGCATGTGCTCGTCGCGCCGCAAGGCGATCACGGCGCCGAGCATGGCAAGCCACAGGAACAGGATGGACGCGAGTTCGTCGGACCAGGTCAGCGGCGCATTGAACACGTAGCGCGAGACGACCCCTGCGAACAGGATGATGGCTTCGAGCGCAACCAGCACTGCTGCGGGCAACTCGGTGAGGGCGGCGAGGGTGCGGTCGAACCTCACCCAGCCGGCGCGGCGCGGCGCGGCGCTGGCCGGCGATGGCGCTTGCATCGAGGCGCCGTCAGGCCAGCTTGCCGGAGTACTTCTCCAGCTTGGCCATCGCCTCGTCGCCGAACTTGCCACGCCATTCGGCGTAGAAGCCGGCCTTCGACAGCGCGTCGCGGAACGACTTGTTGTCGGGGTAGTTGAAGGTCAGGCCCTTGGCCTTGAGCTGTGCCTCCAGGCCGTTGTTCAGGCGCCGGATGTCGTCGCGCTGCTTGACCACGGCATCGGTCACGTGCTTGGTGATCACGGCCTGCACATCGGGCGGGAGTGCGGCCCAGCGCTTGCCGTTGGCCAGCACCCACTGGCCGTCCCACATGTGGCCGGTCATCGAGCAGTACTTCTGCACTTCGTACAGCTTGGCAAGGTCGATCACGGCGAGCGGGTTCTCCTGGCCCTCGACCACCTTGGTCTGCAGCGCCGAGTAGACCTCGCTGAAGTTGATGCTCGCCGGCGATGCGTCAAGCGCCTTGAACATCGAGGTCCACAGCGGGCTCACCGGCACGCGGATCTTGAAGCCCTTCAGGTCGGCCGCAGTATTGATCGGCCGCGTGCTGCTGGTGATGTTGCGGTAGCCGTTGTCGAGCGGCTTGTCGAACACGTGCAAGTTGACCTTGTTGATGGCCGCGCGCACGTAGGCGCCGAGGTCGCCGTCCATCGCGGCCCACACCGTTTGATAGTCCTTGAACGCGAAGGCCAGGCCGTTGATGCCGGCCACCGGCACGAGCGTTTGCAGGATCAGACCCGACAGCGGGAAGATGTCGATCGCGCCCGAGCGCACCTGCGACAGCATGTCGGTGTCGCCGCCGAGCTGGTTGTTCGGGAACACCTGGATGTCGACCTTGCCAGCGGTATCGCGCTTGATGTTCTCGACCGCCTCGCGGATGCGCACGTTGCTCGGGTGCGTGACCGGAATGTTGTTCGCCCACTTGAGTGTGATGGGCGCGGTCTGCGCGAAGAGGGGCCGGTGCGCCACGGCGAGTGCGCCGGTGGCGGCGATGCCCTGGATGATCTGGCGGCGTGCGAGGGTCATGGTGAAGTCTCCGTGCTTTGGTGTGTGTTGCGGTGGCGGGCGAATCAATACATCACGAGGCCGTTGTCGGCCACCAGCGTGCTGCCAGTGATGGCGCTGGCCTCGGGCGACACAAGGAAGGCGATGCTGACCGCGATCTCGCGCGCTTCTGCCGTGCGGTTGAGCACGCTCATGCCTTCCACGCGCTGGCGATGCGCATCGTTCTTCCAGTGCTCGGCAATCATCGGCGTGAGCGTGGCGCCGGGTGCCACGGTGTTGACGCTGATGCCCAGCGGCGCCAGCGCACGCGCCGCGTTCTTCGTCAGCGCCAGCACGGCCCCCTTGCTGGCGGCGTAGGCGCCGGTGCCGCTCAGGCCGCCGCCACGCAGGCCCGCCACGCTGGCCACGGTGCAGATGCGGCCGCCGCGCTGCATGCGCTTCGCCGCCTCGCGAATGCAAACGAACGTGCCGATCACGTTGACTTCGTTGACCGCGCGGAAGGTGGCCACGGTCAGGTCCATGAAGGGAGTCGTCTCGCCGACGCCGGCGCTGGTGACGAGCACGTCGAGGCTGCCGAGGAACTGCAGTGCCTCGTCGAACGCGGCGATCAGGCGCGGCTCATCGGTCACATCGGCCAGGATCGCGATGTGGCGTTCACCGTGTTGCTGCGCGGCCTCTCGCGCGGTGGCCTGTGCGCCGTCGAGTGCCATGTCGATGCCGGCCGTGCGGTAGCCCTGGCGAGCGAGTTCAAGCACGGTCGCAGCACCGATGCCGCTGGCCGAGCCGGTGACGATGGCCGTGCGCGCCGTGATCGTTGTCATTGGAAGAACCCCTTCGCGGCAGCAACGATCTTCTCGGCCGTGAGGCGCGACTCGTTCTCCAGCACCTGCGCGTAGCCCACCGGAATGCGGGGTGCGCCGAGGCGTTTGACCGGCACGCCCAGCGCCTCGGCGACCGTTGCGGCCACCTCGGCGCCGAAACCCGCGACCTGCACCGCTTCGTGCACGACGAGCAGGCGTTTCGTGCGCGCGGCCGAGGCGAGCACCGCGTCCACGTCCCAGGGCCAGAGCGTGCGCAGGTCGATCACCTCGGCCGACACGCCCGCATCGGCAAGCACCGTTGCCGCGTCGAGGCTGGGCTGCACGCCGCGCGACCAGGTCGCGATCGTCAAGTCGTGCCCCGCGCGGGCGGTGCGGGCGCGGCCGAGCTCGACCACCTCGGTGGTGTCGACCTCGCCCTCCACGCCCCACAGCTCCTTGTGCTCCATGTAGACGACAGGGTCGCCGCTGGCGAGTGCGGCGCGCAGCAGGCCGTGGTTGTCTTGCGGTGTGGCGGGCGCCACCACCACCAGGCCGGGGATGTGCGCGAACCACGCTTCGAGCGACTGCGAATGCTGCGCGGCCGACGCCGACCAGATGCCGATGGGCATGCGCGCCACCAGCGGCACGCGGCCCTGGCCGCCGAACATGAAGCGGTTCTTCGCGGCCTGGTTGATGACCTCGTCGATGGCGCAGAGCGCGAAGTCGACCACGCGCATCTCGACCACCGGCCGCAGGCCCGCGAGCGCCATGCCCACGGCCGCGCCCATGATGTTGGCTTCCGAGATCGGCGTGTCGATCACGCGGTGAGCCCCGAACTCTTGTTGCAGCCCGCGGTACTGGCCGAACACACCGCCGCGGCCGAGGTCTTCTCCGAGGGCGACCACGCCCGCGTCCGCGCGCATCGCCTCGGCGAGTGCGGCAGCGGCCGCCTGCGCGTAAGTCATCAGCGCCATGTGGTGGCTCCAGCGCGGGTGGCGAGTGTCGACATCACGTCCTGATAAGCAGCACGCGGCTCGGGCCACGGCGCGGCTTCGGCGGCGGCGAGTGCGGCGGCGATCTCGGCGTGCGCTTCGGCGTCGATGGCGTCGATGTCGGCAGCGGCCAGGCCCTGCGCGAGCAGCTTCGCGCGTGCCAGCAGCAGCGGGTCGGTGAGCTTCGCCGATTCGACCTCGGCCGCGTCGCGGTAGGTGCCGGCATCGACCGACACATGGCCCTTGAAGCGGTAGGTCAGTGCATGCAGGAAGCGCGGGCCGCCGCCGGCGCGCACCTCGTCGACCAGCGAGCGCGCCGCGTCATGCACGGCCACCACGTCGTTGCCATCGACCGTGCGGCCGCCGATGCCCATGCTGCGCGCACGTGCGGTCGCGCCTTCTCCCGCCGTCATCGGGCCGGTGGGCGTGGTGGCCGAGATGCGGTTGTCTTCGCAGACGAACAGCACCGGCAGTTCGTACACCTTGGCCCAGTTCAGCCCTTCGAGAAACGGCCCGCGGTTCACTGCGCCATCACCGAAGAAGCAGGCCACGACATGCGGTTCGCGCTTGATCTTGATCGCGTGCGCAGCGCCCACGGCGATGGGAATGCCCGCCGCCACCACGCCGTTCGCGCCCAGCATGCCGACGCTGAAATCGGCGATGTGCATCGAGCCGCCCTTGCCCTGGTTGGTGCCGGTGGCGCGGCCGAACAGCTCGCACATCATCGGCACCGTGGCCGCGCCCTTGGCCAGCGTGTGGCCGTGCCCGCGGTGTGTGGAGGTGAGGAGATCGCGCACGCCGAGGTGGGCGCACACGCCGGTTGCCACGGCCTCTTGCCCGGTCGACAAATGCAACGGGCCACGCACCAGCGCCGGCTTGGGCGAGGCACTCAAACCCCAGGCCGCCACACCGCCCTGGCTTGCGATCTCGGCCGCGTTCTCGAACGCACGAATGCGCGCCATGGTGCGGTACAGACTCGGCAGGTGGGCAAGCAGCTTCGGGGAGGAATTCAAGTCTCGTGCTGCCGGTAATTGCGTGCGAAAGATGCTATCAGCCCGACCTTTCGCAGCCTGTTGGGGTTGTCGCTAGAAATCGGGGCAGATCGCCTTGACGACGGCAGCATCGTCGAGCTCACCGAGGCCCGCATCGACCGCCGCCCTGAACAGCTGCAGGGCTGCATCACCGAGTGGCGTGGCGATGCCTGCCGCGCCCGCCATCTGCACCGCCAGGCCAACGTCCTTGGTCAGGATCACGGTGCGCGCGCGGGGCACGTAGTCGCCTTCCAGCGCGCGCGCCATGCGGTCGGTCGTGATCCAGCTGGCGCCGCTCGATGCCTTGATCACATCGAACAGCGCGCGCTTGTCGAGCCCGAGCGCAGCACCCAGCGCCAGCGCCTCGGCACCAGCCACGAGGTTGATGCCGGCGAGCAGGTTGTTGACGAGCTTCGTGCGCGCCGCATCGCCGACCTTCTCGCCCATGTTGAAGCGGGTGGCAGCCATGTTGCGCAGCACCGGCTCGAAGCGCGCGATCAGCGCGCTGTTTCCGGCCAGCATCATCGACATCGTGCCGTTCGCGGCGCGCACCGGGCCGCCGGAGATGGGGGCGTCGAGCAGGTCGATGCCGTGCGTGGCCAGCCGCGCGTGGAAGCGTTCGGTGTCGTGCGCGGCGATGGTGGAGCACAGCATCACCGCAAGCGGCGCCGTGCCGGCAGGCCGTGCGGTGTGCACCACGCCGCCGGGGCCGAACAGCACGGCGTCGATCTGAAGCGCGTCGACGACCACGATGGCCAGCAGATTGCAACGCTCGGCCACCGCGGCCGCCGAGTCGGCGACCGCGATGCCGAGAGACCGCGCCGTGGCGAGCGCGGCCGCGTCGATGTCGCACACGACCGGCGCATGGCCGCACCGCTGCAGGTGCGCCGCCATGGCGCCGCCCATCGCGCCAATGCCGACGATGCCGACGATGCCGACGATGCCGACGATGCCGACGCCGCTGCCCGGTGTCGCCCCGCCACTGCCGTTGCCGGTGCTGTTGTCAGTGCGCAAGCCCGTGTCCATGCCGATCTCCTTCTGCGTGAAGCCCTCAGCGCCGTGCGCTGCGCCCGGTGGCCACCTTGTTCAGGAGCTCGATCAGCAGCGCCTGCTCGGCGGCCGACAGCACGGCAAGCGCCGGTGCCTCCATCGTCGCGGCGATCTTGCCGGCCCGTTCCACGAGCTGCGTGCCGCGTGTGGTGAGGTGGATGTGCTGGGCGCGCCGGTCGTGGGTACTGCGCACGCGCTCGACCCAGCCACGCTCGACCATGCGGTCGAGCGTGACCGCCATGTTCGGCGCCGAGATGTCGAGCGCGGCGCCGAGCTGCTTCTGGTTCACCTGCGGGTTCTGCGCCACCAGCATCAGGATCGAGAACTCGACGATCTTCAGATCGAGCGGCGCCATGTGCCGCGTGAACGCCTTGCGCAAGGTGTAGGCGGCGCGCGTCGCGGCGTATCCGACGATGTGCGCGAGGCGCGAGCTGTCGAGCCCCCGCCCCGTGCCGACGGCTTCGGCATTCGCGCCCGTGGCAGTGCCTTCGGCGGCGGCGTCTGCGGTCTCGGCGGCCCGGCGCTTGGCGGCCATCAGGTGGCCTTCTTCTGCCGCGCTGCGCCGAGATAGGTGTCGATCACGCGCGCGTCGGTGGCCAGCTCGTGCGCCGGGCCTTCCAGGGCGATCTCGCCCATCTCCAGAACGTAGCCGTAGTCCGCCACTTCGAGCGCGGCGCGTGCGTTCTGCTCGACGAGCAGGATGGTCACGCCGGTGGCGCGCAGGCTGTCGATGATGCGGAAGATCTCCTTCACCACGAGCGGCGCCAGGCCGAGGCTCGGCTCGTCGAGCATCAGGAGTGCCGGCTTGCTCATCAGGGCCCGGCCGACCGCCAGCATCTGGCGCTCGCCGCCCGACAAGGTGCCTGCAAGCTGCGTGCGCCGCTCCTTCAGGCGCGGGAAGATGTCGTAGACACCGGCCAGCGCCGCAGCACTGTCCTTGCGGCCGAGCAGCACCTGCCGGTAGCCCCCGAGCAGCAGGTTGTCTTCGACCGGCATGGTGCCGAACAGGGCCCGCGTTTCAGGCACCAGGGCGATGCCGGCCATCACGCGCTCTTCGAGTGTGTGCAGCATGATCGGCTGGCCGCGGTAAGCAATGCGGCCCTTGGCCGGCAGCACGCCCATCAGCGCATTCAGCAACGTCGACTTGCCGGCCCCGTTCGGCCCGATCACCGTGACCACGCTGCCGGCCTCGGCCTTCAGGTTCAGGCCGTGCAGCACCTCGGCACGGCCATAGCCGGCGTGCAGGTCTGTGACGTCGAGGATCAGGTCGGTCATGTCAGTGCTCCGTGCCGAGGTAGGCTGCCCGCACCACCGGGCTGGCCTGCACTTGTTCGGGCGTGCCTTCGATGAGCTTGGTGCCGAACTCCATCACGACAATCCGGTCGACCAGGCCCATCACCAGGTCCATGTCGTGTTCGACGAGCAGGATCGAGAGGCCCTCGCCGCGCAGCTGGCGCAGCACGTCGGCCAGGCCCTGCTTCTCTTTCAGGCGCAGGCCGGCGGCAGGCTCGTCGAGCAGCAGCAAGGTCGGGTCGGCGCAGAGGGCGCGGGCGATCTCCATCAGGCGTTGCGGGCCGAGTGCCAGGTTGCCTGCCAGCTCGTGCATCTGCTCGGCCATGCCGATGCGGCGCAGTTGCTTCTCGGCCTCTTTCAGCAACTGGCGCTCTTGCGCGCGGTCGGTGCGCAGCATGGCTGCGGCCACGCCGCTGGTGCCGCGCAGGTGCGCGCCGAGGGCCACGTTCTCGAGCACCGTCATGCCGGCGATCATCTTCACGTGCTGGAAGGTGCGCGACACGCCACGCCGCGCGATCTCGCGCGAAGCCAGGCTGTCGATGCGCTCGCCGAGCAGCCTGACTGCGCCGCGCGTGGCGGGCAGCACGCCGGTGACGAGGTTGAAGGTGGTGGACTTGCCGGCGCCGTTCGGCCCGATCAGGCCCATGATCTCGCCGGCCCGCACCTGGAAGCTCACGTCGTTCACCGCCACGAGGCCGCCGAACTCCTTGCGCACCTGGTTCACGTCGAGGACCACGCTGCCATGCGAAGGGCGCGGGCGCTCGGGCAGCGCGGGCGCAGCCGCCCAGTCGTTCTTGCGTTGCACGCGCGGCAGGCGCGCTTCAACGAACGCCCAGATGCCATCGCGGGCGTACTGCAGCACCACGATCAGCAGCACGCCGAACACGATCACCTCGTAGTTGCCGCTGCCGCCGAGCAGCTTGGGCAGCAGCACCTGCAGCTGGTCTTTCAGGATCTGCACCACGCCGGCACCGACGAGCGCGCCCCACACGTGGCCGACCCCGCCGATGACCGCCATGAACAGGTACTCGATGCTTATGTTCAGACCGAACGGCGACGGGTTCACGGTGCGCTGGAAGTGCGCGAACAGCCAGCCCGACACGCTGGCCAGCAGTGCTGCGAGCACGAACGCGGTGACCTTGATTTGGAACGTGTTCACGCCCATTGCCTCGGCCATGGTGGTGCCGCCCTTCACGGCGCGCAGCGCGCGGCCGGTGCGCGAGTCGAGCAGGTGGATGATGGCGATGGCCGCCAGCACCACCACCGCCCACAGCAGATAGAAGAAGCTGCGGCCGGTGTTGAGCGTGAGGCCGAAGAAGTTCAACGCGGGGATGCCGAGCAGCCCGTCGTACTTGCCCAGCGCCTGGATGTTGCCGAGCAGGTAGTACAGGCTCAACCCCCACGCGATGGTGGCCAGCGGCAGGTAGTGGCCCGACATGCGCAGCGTGATCCAGCCGAGTACCAGCGCCACCGAGCCGGTGAACGCCAGGCCGATCCATACCGTGAGCCACGGCGACACGCCGTGCGACAGGGTCAGGTAGGCCGCCGTGTACGCGCCCAGACCGACGAACGCCGCTTGCCCGAACGAGGTGAGCCCGGCCACGCCGGTGAGCAGCACCAGGCCAATGGCCACCAGCGTGTACAGGCCGATGTAGTTGCCCTGCGTGATCCAGAACTCGGGCACCGGCAGCTGCGGCAGCAGCGCCAGCAGCACGACGAAGGCGATGAGGGTGTTGCGGCGAAGGTTCATGACGGCGTCATTCCTCTTCGTCGTGGTGGCCGTGCTGGAACGAGCGCCACAGCAGGACCGGCAGGATGAGGGTGAACACGATCACCTCTTTGAACGCGCTCGCGTAGAACGAGCTGAAGCTCTCCAGCAAGCCGACGAACAGCGCGCCGAGCGCGGCGGCGGGGTAGCTGGCCAGGCCGCCGAAGATGGCCGCGACGAAGCCCTTCAGGCCGATCAGGAAGCCAGAGTCGTAGAACAGCGTGGTCGTCGGCCCGATCAGCAGGCCCGAGAGTGCGCCCATGAACGCGGCCAGGCCGAAGCTCAAGCGGCCCGCGCCGGAGGTCGAGATGCCCATCAGGCGCGCGCCGAGCCGGTTCACGGCCGTGGCTCGCAAGGCCTTGCCGCGCAGCGTGCGCTCGAAGAACAGGTACAGGCCGAGCATCAGTGCAATCGACACCATGAAGATGATCACCGCCTGCCCCGACAACATCAGTGCGCCGGCCGAGAAGCGCGCGTCCCAGAAGCTCGGGTTGCGAAAGCCCTCGGCGCCGAAGAACAGCAAGCCCAGGCCGGTGAGCGCGAAGTGCACGCCGACCGAGACGATCAGCAGCACCAGCACCGTGGCGTCGGCCAGCTTCTCGTAGGCGAGGCGATACACCAGCGGCCCGAGCGGCGTGACGATGGCCAGCGTCAGCAGGCATTGCAGGAACAGCGGCAGCTTCAGCGGCGCCGCCCAGTGCGCGACCGCCCACACCGCCACCGGCCAGGCGAGCAGGCGGCCGGCGCGCAGCAGCGCCACCTGCGCCGGCACGCCGCGCTTGGCCGCAGCCATGACCTCGAGCACGGCGGCCAGCAACGCCAGCGCCAGCAGCAGGTACACCGTGCCGGGGACCTTGCCGAGTTGCAGCAGTGCGAGCGTGAGCGCGCCGTAAGCCACGAACTCGCCCTGCGGAAGAAAGATCACGCGTGTGATGGCGAACACCAGCACGGTGGCGAGGCCCAGCAACGCGTAGATCGCGCCGTTGGTGGCACCGTCCAGCATCAGGATGCTGGCAATTGACAAGTCCATGACGATGAGCCCGAAAGTCGTGCGCAAGCCGGCGCGAAACATGGCGCCGTGGGCGCCGCGCGAGGCGCGGCACCCACGGCGCATGGCGTCACTTCGAGGGCACCACCTGCCACTCGCCGCCCGCGATGGTCAGCATCACGCCGGTCTCGGGCGTGTAGCCGAAATGGTCGGCGGCGGTGAAGTTCAGGGCGCCTTGCGAGTCGGGTGTGCGGCCCATGGTCTCGAGCGCATCCTTCAGCGCAGCACGGAACTCTTTGGTGCCGGGCTTGGCCTTCTTCAGCGCCATCGGAATCGCCTTCTCAAGCACGATGACCACGTCGAACGCATGCGCGCCGAACTGGTTCGCGAGGCCCTTGCCGTAGGCCTTCTCGTATTCAGTGATGTACTTGACGTCCAGCGTCTTGCTCGCATTGCTGTCGGGCAGCATGCCGGCCACCACGGCCGGGCCCGACACCACGTACGAGCCTTCGACATCGGCCCCGCCGACGCGGATCAGGTCGCGGCTTGCAGCGCCGTGCGTCTGGTAGATCTTGTTCCTGGCGTAGCCGCGCTCGACCAGGCCCTTGTGCGGCATGGCCGCGCCACTGCCCGAGGCCACGACCAGGATCGTATCGGGGTTGGCCGACACGAGCTTGACCACCTGCCCGGTCACGCTGGTGTCTGAGCGCGCGAAGCGTTCGGTCGCCACGAGCTTGATGCCGGCCTTCTCGGCCAGCGGCGCCAGGTCCGTGAGCCAGGCTTCGCCATACGCGTCTGCATAGCCGAGGAAGCCGTAGGTCTTGATGCCCAGGCGCTTCCACTGGTCGACGATGGGAATGGCCATCACGGCCGTCGACTGCGGCATGCGGAACGACCAAAAGCCCTTGCCTTCGGGCAGGTTGCCGGGCGAGAGCATCAGTTGCACCGTCTGGCCTTCGGCGGCCACGTCCGACATGGCGGCAGCAACCGGCGTGGCCACCGAGCCCACGATCACGTCGACCTTGTCTTCGGTGATGAACCGGCGCGTGTTCTTGACGGCGACGGTCGGGTCGGTCGCATCGCCGAGGATGATGACGTTGAGCTTCTCGCCGGCAATCGTCTTCGGCCAGAGCTCGATGCCGTTCTTGGTCGGAATGCCCAGCGCCGAGGTCGGGCCGGTCAGCGAGATGCTGACACCGATGGTCACGTCGGCGCGCGCGGAGGCAACAGTGAGCGAAGCGGCCAGCGCGGCCGCGACGACGGTACCAATGTACTTCATGCTTGTCTCCAGTGGAATGGCGGGTGGGTCATGCTGGCAAAGCAGCCGGTAGAGCGGCCTGTGAAACTGCGGGTGGAATGTAAGCCGGCTCAGGAACACATCAGGCGGATATCTTCCGGCACGGGGATCGCGCGCAGGCGGTCGGGGTCGGCCTCGTCGCGCTTGACGAAGGCCCGGGTTTCGCGGCCTTCGCAGATCAGCTGCTCGCCGGCGGCGCTGCTGCGCGTGACGCGGTGCGACTGCACGAACACCTTGCTGCGCCACTCCTCGATCTGCGTGGTGATGAGGATGGTCTGGCCGTAGGTCACCGCGTTGATGAAGCGGGTGTTGATCTCCAGCAGCGGCGTGCCGACGATGCCGCGCGTCTTCACCAGTTCACGCCACGGCGGCACGCCGCATTGCATGAAGAACGACAGCGAGGCGGCGTCCATCCAGCGCGAGAAGTTGGGGAAGAAGACGATGCCGGCGGGGTCGCAGTCACCGAACTGCACATCGACGGAATGGAGGGTGGTGCGTGCCATGGTCTGCTGATGCCGATGGGGGGTCTGTGGGGCTGGATGGGGGTCAACGCGGCGCCATGCGCAGCGCGCCGTCGAGGCGGATGACCTCGCCGTTCAGGTGGCCGTTGGTCACGGTCTGCACCGCCATGGACGCGAATTCGGCCGGTTGGCCCAAGCGCTTCGGGAACGGGATGCTGGCCGCCAGCGACTTCTGCGTCTCTTCGGGCAACTGGGCCAAGAGCGGCGTGAGGAACAGGCCCGGTGCCACGGTGCACACGCGAATGCCGTACTGAGCCAGGTCGCGCGCCATCGGCAGCGTCATGCCCACCAGACCGCCCTTCGAGACCGAATACGCCTGCTGGCCGACCTGCCCATCGAAGGCCGCGACCGAGGCCGTGAACATCACCACCCCGCGCTCGCCGTCGTCCATCGGGTCGAGCTTCGCCATCTCGGCGACCGCGAGGCGCGTGACGTTGTAGCTGCCGATCAGGTTGACGCCCACGACCTTGGCAAAGTCTTCGAGCGGCGCGGCGCTGCCGTCCCTTTGCACCAGGCGCTTCGCGCCGCCGATGCCGGCGATGTTCATCAGGATGCGCGCCGGGCCGTGTGCGGCCGCAGCCTTGGCGAGCGCCGCGTCGACGCTGTCGGTGTTCGTGATGTCGCACGCGCAGGCCACGCCACCGATTTCGGCCGCGACCTTCTCGGCCAAGGCCATGTTCACGTCGAACAGGGCGACCTTGGCGCCCAGGCGGGCGAGTTCGCGCGCCGTGGCTTCGCCCGGGCCCGAGGCGCCGCCGGTGACGATGGCCGAGTGTCCGTGGATCTTCATGGTGTGGGCCTGAAACGTTGAAGTGCTGTCAGCGGAAGTCGGGGTTTTCGATCAGCAGCGCCATGCCCTGCCCGCCACCGACGCACGCCGACGAGAGGCCGTAGCGCAGATTGCTTTCGCGCAGCTGGCGCGCGACCGTGATCGTCAGGCGCACGCCGGTGCAGGCGAGCGGGTGGCCCAGGGCGATGGCGCCGCCGTGAACGTTGAGCTTGTCCATGTCCAGCCCGAGTTCCTTCGCGACCGCGAGCGTCTGCGCGCCTTGTGCTTCGTTGATCTCGAAACGGCCGATGTCGGCGAGCGTGAGGCCGGTGCGTTCGAGCAGCAGGCGGATCGCCGGAGCCGGGCCGATGCCCATGACCTCGGGCGGCAAGCCGACCGCAGCGGCGGCCGCCACCCGGGCCAGCGGCTTGTGGCCGTGCGCCTTGAGATAGGCGCCGCTGGCGACGACGGCCGCTGCCGCCGCATCGACCAGTGCCGAGCTGTTGCCGCCGGTCTGCACGCCACCGGCCACCGGCTTCAACTTGGCGAGCACCTCGATCGGCGACGGCCGGGGGTGCGTGTCGCGCGCCACGCTCACCACCTTGCGTGGCAGGTCGAACCAACGGTCGCTGTAGCCGTCGAGCGCGAACGTTTCCTGCGTGACGGGGACGATCTCGCCGTCGAAGTAGCCGGCCTCCTGCGCCGCCAGCGCGCAGGCGAACGAGCGCGCTGCGAATGCATCGACCTCGGCGCGTGTGATGCCGTATTTCTTCGCCAGGTTCTCGGCCGTCTGGATCATGTTGATGTTCGGCGCGGGGTCGACCAGCGCTTCCCGCATGAAGTCCTTGGAGCCCACCGGCGCGCCGAGCCGATGTCGGAGGCGGGCACGCCGCTGCGCTTGAGCACCTCGCGGCCGACCTTGATGCCCAGGTCGGTGGCGCTGACTGCGCTGAACTCGCCGCAGTAGTGGACCATCGGCGTGCGCACGCCGTCGATCACCCACACGTCGTTGAAACTGCCGAAGAAGCCTTTGGAAGAGCCGCTGGAAGAACCGTTCAGCGCCATGGTGGTCACCTGCCTTGAAGTCGGTCGGGAAGCAACAGCGCATCGATGCTGCCATCGAACAGCGCGGCCACCCAGGCCACGCGGTGGGTAAGCACGGCGCGCTGGTTGATCGAGCCCTTGTCGGTGACCTCACCCTTGTCGATGGACGGCGGCTCGACCAGCACATGCATGCGCGCCACGCGGTTCGCGCTGCCGGAGCCGGCGTGCCACTGGCTGTCGGCCAGTTGCTGGAACAAGGCACGCAGGCGCGGGTGCGCCAGCACCTCGGCGGCGGTGGCGGCATCGGGCAGGCCGGCCAGGCGCCGGCACTCTTCGATGCGCGGGAACACGAGCGCGCCGACCTCGTCGCCGTTGATGCCGCAGATCACCGCGTCTTGCACCAGCGGTTCGCCGGCGCCGACGATGCGCGCCTTCATCGGGCCGACGCTGACGAAGGTGCCGGTCGAGAGCTTGAAGTCTTCGGCGATGCGGCCGTCGAACATCAGTCCCTGGCGGTGGTCGGCGGGGTCGGCCCACTTCACGGCATCACCGGTGCGGTAGTAGCCCTCTCTGTCGAACGCCTCGCGCGTGAGTTCGGGTTCGCGCCAGTAGCCGGGCATGACGTTCGGGCCGCGAAAGCGCACCTCGGTCTTGTCGCCCATCGGCACGAGCTTGGCCTCGGCGCCCGGCACCGGCAGGCCGATCAGGCCGGCGCGGCACGGGTCGGCCAGCGAATGCATGCAGGTGGGTGCGGTCTCGGTCATGCCCAGGCCGGTGATGAGCTTGATGCGCTCGCCGACGGCCGCTTCGGCATGCGCATCGAGCATGTCCTGCGTGCCCTGCGACAGGCCGGCGCCTGCGCACTCGAACGCCCGCACGCGCCTGAACAGCGCGTCGCGGAGCGCGGTGTCGTGAGTCATCGCGGAGCACAACTCGTCGAAGCCCTTGGGCACGTTGAGGTAGACGGTGGGCGACACGTCTTTCAGGTTGCGGATGGTCTCGGCGATGCCCTTGGCCGTGGGCTTGCCTTCGTCGATGTAGAGCGTGCCGCCGTTGTAAAGCGCGATGCCGACGTTGTGCACGCCCCCGAAGACGTGGTTCCACGGCAGCCAGTCGACCAGCACCGGTGGTTCGTCGGCCATGAACGCGAGCACCTGGCGGATCGTCTGCTGGTTCGCGCACCACATGCGCTGCGTGATCACCACTCCCTTGGGCAGCTTGGTCGAGCCCGAGGTGAACATGAACTTCGCGACGGTGTCGGGGCCGACACGCTCGTGCGCAGCGTCGATGCCGGCACCGGCGGCGGTGGCCAGCAGCGCGTCGAAGCGCGTGGTGGTGCGACCGGGGACCTGACCGTGCGTGACGACCACCTCCACGTTTGCGCCGACGCATTCGCCGATGGCGCGCGCGAACGCCTCGCCGTGGCATGCGAACACCAGGCCGGGTTGCAGCTTGGCGAGGATGTGGCGCAGCTTCGCGTAGTCCTGCGCGACGAGCGAGTACGCGGCCGAAACGGGCGCCGTGGGCACGCCAGCGAAGAGCGCGCCCATCGTGAGCATGAGATGTTCGAGGTCGTTGTCGGACAGGATCACGACCGGCCGCTCGACTGACAAGCTGCGGTCCACCAGCGCCTGCCCGACGGCCAGCGCGCGCTGCAGCATCTCGGCGTAGGTGATGCGCACCCAGTCGCCACCCCCCGGTGCGCGACGCGCGACGAAGGTGCGCTCGGGCGCGACCGTGGCCCAGTGCACCAGGCGGTCGGTGATGCGCTCGGGGTGGTCGGCGAGCGGCTCGACCGAGCGCAGCACCTGCGCGCCGTCTGCGCGTGTTTCAAGCGTGGCGTCAAGGCAGCCCCGGACGCGAACTTCGCGGTAGCGGGCTGGGTTCACGGCGGCGCCCATGACTCTTTGACAACCTTGCCCGCACGCCCTTCGAGGAACGCCTTGAGCCGCACCTGCGCCTCGGGTGTGCTGCTGGCCACGGCAGCCATCAGCGACTCGGTGAACAAGCCTTCGGCCGGCGACTGCTCGACGATGCGCGGCAAAGCGTGCATCACCGCGAACGCGGTCATCGGTGAGTTGCCGGCCATCTTCTGCGCCAGCGCAATGCCCTTGGCCAGGCCTTCGCCTTCGTTGACGAGGTACTGCACCAGGCCGGCACGCTCGCCTTCCTGCGCGTCGAACACGCGGCCGGTGAGCATCATGTCGGTCATGCGCGCGGTGCCCATCAGGCGCGGAATGCGCACCGAGCCGCCACCGCCGACGAAGATGCCGCGCTGGCCCTCGGGCAAGCCGAAGTAGGCCGACGGCTCAGCTACCCGGATGTGGCACGACGCCGCCAGCTCCAGCCCGCCGCCGACCACCGCGCCGTGCAGCACCGAGACCACCGGCACGCGGCCGTACTGGATGGCGTCGAATGCCGCATGCCAGCCGCGCGAGTGCAGCACCGCCGCGTGGATGTCGCGCTCGACCAGTTCCGACAAATCGAGCCCGGCACAGAAGTGGTCGCCCGCGCCGCTGACCACCACGGCGCGCACATCGGCCGGCAGGTTCAGGAACGCGGTGTGGATTTGCCCGATGAGCGCGTCCGAGATGGCGTTGCGCTTGGCCGGCCGGTTCAACCGCAGGTGCAGCACGGCATCGGCTTGGCTGACTTGCAACAGATCGAGCGACGCAAGCAGGCCGGTTGCGGGTTGGAATGGCGCGGTGGGCGCGGGAATCATCGGCCGCCTGCTTTCAATTGGTTTTTTAGCTTAACTATCAGCTTGTCCCGATGATGCAGAACTCCGCCCCCTGCAGCAACCCTGTTTTTACTCGGTTGACTCAATAGTTACCCGGTTTCATTCAACGGCAACTGATTACGAAGCGCAAGCAAATCGCCGACGTCTCACCCTCGCCGTGACGGACGCCTTCACAGCGTGATCACGCGCTTGTCGAGTGGCTGCGCATACAGCGCCGCCACATCGGCAGCGCGCCGCGCGAGCACGGCGCGCTGGTTCAGGTAACCCTTGTCGGTGATCTCGCTCGCCTCGGGCAGCGGCGGCTCGGCCAGCAGCAGCGCGCGGGCCGGCACCTGCGAAGACCCGCCTTCCGCACGCAGCGCCGCCAGGCCGGCGCGGATGCGGGCCACGAGTTCATCTGCGGGCAGTGCCAATGCGGCGGCCGACGGGAACACGAGCACGCCGATCTCGTCGCGCTCGTGGCCGGTCACGACCACGTCTTGCGCCATTGGCGCCAGTGCCGACACCACGCGCAGCCGCAGCGTACCCACCGACACCCAGGTGCCGCTGCCGAGCTTGAAGTCTTCGGCCACGCGGCCATTGAAGGCCACGCCGAGCTGCGGCTGCGCGGGGTCGATCAGGTGGCCGGCATCGCCGATGCGGTAATAGCCGTCTTCGTCGAAGGCCTGTGCGCTTTGCTCAGGCGCGTTGCGGTAGCCGGCGAACACCGACACGCCCTTCACGCGCATCTCGAGCTTGTCGCCGCTGGGCACGAACTTGATGGCCATGCCGGGCAAGGGCAGGCCGATGCACCCGGCGCGTTCCAGCCGCCAGTGCGCACTGGTGATCGCCGGTGAGGTTTCGGTGGAACCCCACGAGGTGGTGAACCACACCGGCTCGTTGCGCACCGTCGCGGCCACGGCTTCGAGCCGCGCCCACGTGGCCTGCGGCAACGCGGCGCCAGCGTAGAACACCATGCGCAGCCGATCGAAGAACTCGTGCGCCAGCCCGGCGTCGGCTTCGAGGTGCGGCAACAGCATGTCGAAGCCGCGCGGCACGTTGAAGTACAGCGTAGGCTTCACGTCAACGATGTTGCGCAGCGTCTTCTCGACCATCCCCGGCACGGGCCGGCCGTCGTCGATGTAGAGCGCGCCGCCGCTGCGCAGCACGAGGTTCAGGTTGTGGTTGCCGCCGAAGGTGTGGCTCCACGGCAGCCAGTCGAGCACGACCGGCTTCTCGGTGTCGAGGAAGCGCCAGGCCTGCGCGATCATCTGCTGGTTGGCGCACAGCATGCGGTGCGTGTTGATCACGACCTTCGGCGTACCGGTCGAGCCCGAAGTCAGCAGGTACTTGGCGTGGTCGTCCGGCTCGATGGCCGCGAACGCCTGCATAACGGCGGGCGTTTCGAGGCTGGCCCGCAGCGCGGCGAGGTCGAGCGCCCCCGGCACCGAAGCCGCTCCGGCGCTGAACAGGGCTGGCGCGCTGACGCGCGATGCCGCAATGGCCGAGCCGTACACGGCTGCGTCGGCCGCATACACGAGTGCCGGGCCCAGCGCGTCGAGAATCCTGCCGATCTTGCTGAGGTCTTTCGTGGCGCGCGAGTAGGCGCTCGACACGGTGCACACCGGCCGGCCGATGTGGAGGCAGGCGAGCATCAGCACCGCATGGTCGACGGCGTTGTCGGACAGCACCACCACCGGCCGCCCGGTGGGCAGGTTCAGGTCGAGCAGGCCTTGCGCCACCGCGCCCACATCGCGGCGCAGCATGGCGTAGCCGACCCGGCGCCAGTCGCCCGAAGGCGTTCGCTCAGCCAGTGCGAGCGCATCGGGCGTGTAAGCGGCCCAATGCTCCAGCCACTCGCCGATGCAGCGCGCATACGCGGCAAGCGGCTCGGGCGAGCGGAGCACGAATGCGCCGCCGCCCAGGTCCTGGACCGTGGCGCGCGGCGCTGCGAGGGCGGGTTGGGTGGGTAGGGCGGCTTCGATGGGCTTCAACATGAGCAGGCCTCGGTGCGGCAGAGTCTGGTCAGGCACGACGGGCACGCCCCGAGCGGCGCGCCGATTGTGCCGGCGCGTGTGGCCACCTGACGGCACCTCACAGCGCCATCAAGTGGGGCATCGGGTGA
>Ga0209512_1000584_pt1 | contig 57246 bp, 58 predicted proteins | sample frozenSSSSmetaG_FD_184142 | JGI IMG/M metagenome (GOLD analysis project Ga0209512, IMG submission 184142) | Glacier valley bacterial and archeal communities from Borup Fiord, Nunavut, Canada, to study Microbial Dark Matter (Phase II) -... | ecosystem: Environmental > Aquatic > Freshwater > Ice >...
GGTCGTGACAAAGGCTCAAAGAGCCGATGGAACTATGCATGGAATCATCCATGCATGACGTGAAGATTCTCCAAAGTGAGAATCCCCAGGTGCCTACAGACAGGCACCAAACCTCTTTATCCAACAATAACAACGGTCGTGTCCAACACAACGGGAGCCACCAGGGAGATTCTAGCCATTCGAGAAGAGGTCGGAGGAATCCAAAATGTGCTGCTGCAACTGCAAGCCATATTGTTGAGAGGGGAAGGCCTTGTCAGGATGCGTACCTCGTTGATCCTGGTTGATCAAGTTCTGATCACGCTCTCTGCAATCGTCACGACCCTGTCTGAACTGGATGTGTTTGTGAAGACCTTAGGGTCCGATGACAAGCTGAAATTCCTTGAGCGTGTGAAATGGACAGCGAAGAAGGGGAGTGCGGGGGATAGTCTGGTGAAGCTTTAAGCCTAGAAGTCATCATTAACTCTGATGCTGACTATCTTAACATGGTCTGCCATTAACAGTTCCCAAATGTTAGAATTCTTCAGCTAATGATTTGTTAGCGAATCAAGCTTTGAGGCTGAGGAGGCAGTACGGCCTTTAGGCGCACTAATGGAACGAATTGTCGAAGGCCAGGCACTTTTCGCTGAGCGCCTTGCCAACATTGAAAGCATTGTCTCCATCCCCAACGCACGGCCAATCGATCCTTCAATTGGTGGTACACACGACCTGGATAAAATTGTATTAAACTCGCGAAGCTTTTGGTTTGAGGAAGAATTAAAGAGCTCGTGGGTGTACAGACGAAGTGCTCGCAACCGCAACAGCACGGGGGCCTTCTCGGTCATCAGTTCAGCTGCTAGAACCGCGTCATGGTCGATGTTTTCCGGGCAGAGCATTTCCGAGATATCCAACATTGCTGTTCTCTCACTGCCTATTTATGCCGAGGACCTCAGCAATAGTGAGGTGTATCAATTTGGAGAAATCAACATCTCATCGCTAGATATACAGAAGAATTTGATGACGGTGTACCAAATCGTAGTTTTAGGAGATATGGATAGCGGGAAAACAGCGCTAGCGAACCAGGTGTGTATTGGATAGAGTTGGCTTCGAACGGAACTAATCCAACATAGTTTAATTTGCAATTTCATAGTACAATCTATGATCCAACGATAGAAGATTTCCACCGTAGGCAAGTGGTGATAGATGGGGTGTCATGCATCGTGGAGATTCTGGATACAGCTGGCCAGCAAGAGTATACTGCTCTTCGGGACCAATGGATTCAACAAGGCGATGGTTTTGTGGTTGTTTACAGTGTTTTGTCCAGTTCATCCTTCACTCGGATCCAAAGATATCTCAAGCAAATTGAGCGAATTCGAGGATCTTCAGCTTCGACGAACCGGCCTCCAGGATACTCATTAAGCAATATAAGGGAAGATCCTGCCGCTACAATGCTTGTCGGTCATCATTATTGCGCAGATAAGTGGCAGGAGAGGCGAGAGAGAGAAGTCACAAAGGAACAAGGCCAGTCTCTAGCCAGAGAGATGGAATGCGACTTTATGGAAGCCTCAGCAAAAAATTGCGTAAACGTTGACAAAGTTTTTTACGACGTAGTAAGGAAGCTTCGAAAACAGAAGGAAGATCAGGGGTTAAGAAAACGTCAAACTATAAGTAGATAATGGTCAATAGGTATTGACGACTCGTAATAAAAAAAATTGTCAAGAGAAGCGCAAGTATCGGCGCAACGAGCTGACTTGTCCCATTTCCCCACGTCGCCGACAGATGCGACTCTTTCTGTCCTGGCTTGACTCAATATGAGCACTAGATAACGTGTGATTTTGTGGGCATTTTTTCAGACAGCATTATAGAACTCTGTGTTCATGTGTTGGACTACAGCGCGGAGTCTGACAAGCGTGGCTTGTGATTGAAGAGAAAAAGAAGCCTCGGCGTTGCGGTGGAAGTAAGGTCCTTCGTAGTGCCCATTGACAGCTGCTTTGCAAACATCATAGTAGTCCAAGCTAAGCTGTACTAAATATGCCTTGCACTCTGTAGCTTTCGACCGCCGGCTACCTAGTAACTCAAGCTCTTCTCGGGTTCCTAGCAATACATCCTCTAAATCGTGGCGAAGCTTGGGTAACTTCAGCTTAACATGCTCGAACAGAAGAAGACTCCGGCGGGTTCTCAAGGAATTAATGCCGACATTCTCTTTAGCCAACGAGTTGAAGTTTGATGTGCGGAAATACTTAGCCTTAGACGAGTTTCGCTCATCGAATGAGCTGTTGGCTTGATTAAAGCTACGATTATTGAGAACATGCCAGCCAAGCTTGAAGAATACGTCTTCGTTGCAGGTGAGCTCTAAGAACTTGCTCTCAGATCCAGATGCAGCAGGAATCCTGTCGGGCTTTGTGATTACACCCAGAGTCCGATCTCCCTTAGGATCCACTAAATGGACCTTTCTGAGAATGGACTGATTAGCGGCATCGTTGGTTGCAGATATCACAGCGAGGCAGATGGTCCGAGATGGTTGGATATGATTATCTGTGATATCGGCCACAAGATCGACATCAGCATCGGAAACGCCTTTTGTTGATGTTTGGATGAGGCCCGGAATATTGACTAAGGTGAGCTGCGGTCGCAATGGGTCGTCGATTTGTATCCTAAGTACATCCCTGGCGAAGGCTCGAGCTTGAGAGTCCGATGTCTTTGGGCTTGATACTCCCATAGCGGTCATTGCCAGGTCCATAACCCTGGCTAGCTGACTGAAATCCGTAATTATCTCTTTAAATTCTCTAATTACGTATTTCTTAGCAGGAGGCCAGGTAATTCTGCGGGATAGTCTTCCGCAATGTGCAGTGTCTCAAGCTTTCCTATTCTTACTAGGAAGATTTCTACTTAAATCTTATACTGAAGCTACTAAGGACAGCTTTTGTTAGATAATTTAAATGACGAAAACAAAAAGAAAGAAGAAATCCACTTATAATCTGCACTGAAGCCGCCATGGCTTGCGCTGGAGATTTCCTGCAAAAACAATAACGCATCTCAGGATTTGCAAATCTCAAGATATCCTCATATTCCTCACTTACACCGACGACACCTTCACCCTCAACCCACCCTTCGGCTTATGCGTAAGCCCACTAACCGCCACCACCTCCTCCCCCACCCCCTCAAACTTAAACCTCCTCACCAACTCAACCAACAGCACCTTAAACTCCAACAACGCAAACGGCTTCCCAATACACATCCTCGGCCCATTAATAAACGCCTCAAACGCAAATGGATCCGCTGCCGTCGCCGACAAATTATCCCAGCGGTCAGGATTGAACTCATACGCCGTCGGCCCCCAAATCAGTGGGTGGAAATGCGCGATGAAGGGATTTATCATTATTGTCGTGCCAGCGGGGATTGTCACGCCGTCGATGGTGACGGTAGTGGCTGTTTCGCGGGGTGTTTGGACAAAGGGACTGTGCATTCGGAGGACTTCGCGGACGAAGTTGTGGAGGTAGCGAAGGGATTCGATGGCAGCGACTTCGGGACACGCAGAAGGTGGCAGAGAGGATTGGATTTCGTTGCGCAGGTGGGTTTGGATGGATGGGTTGCTTGAGAGTGAGTGGATGGCCCAGGTCAGAGCGCCGGCCGTGGTTTCGTGGCCTGCGGCGACGAAATTGAGCAGCTACGAGGATGATGAGCAAATTGTAGGTCGAATCATAAGAACAACTCACATGTCCCAAGATCTCCTCGTCAGTCCAGTTGTCTGATCTCTCTTCAATCATGAAAGTCAACAAATCCCTACCATCTACAGTTTTCGATGCGGTCCTTTCTCTTTCTGCTATTTCGTTTGTCCTCTCTTTGATAATCTGCCGTAACATCCGACGGAGGTCATTATTCGCCTCCACAAACCTTCTGTTTGCCTTTAATGGCAACCATGAGCGGAGAGGAATGTACATATTGATGAGAGTGATGACTTGACGCGTGACCGACTGTTCAAAAATAGTATGGTAGGCTTCATGGAATGAGTAGGTACATGTTGATGCTGATGACAGCTGCTCCAACTCCAAACCCAGGGCAGTCAGTCCGATGATATCCAAGGGATGGCTTTCGAAAATATGGAGGAAACTAAAGGATGTTATTTTCTTGTGCATTGACTATGAAGATAACATGGACATACCTTCGAGAATTGGCGAGCCATCTTTATCTATAGTATCTTGGATGGTTGCGCATAAATCTTGCGCCTTTGTATAAAAGACTGGCAGGATCTTTTTGATATTGGCCAAAGAAAACGGATTAACCAGCAATCTGCGCTGCTTCTTATGCTCATCTCCCTCCGAGAACAGAAGTCCCACACCCACGATCTCACCCACGAGCCTCTTGAAGAAGGGTGGATTGATGAAGGAATAACATTTCGTCTGCAACACTTCTCGGTGTGCTCTCAGAGTATTCACCAAGAGGACCTCTGAGTTTCCGAAAGAGATATAGCGGATAAATGGCGAATCTGGCCATCTGCGACTCCATGAGAGAAAGAGATCATTTGGTCCATTTCCCTTGAAGAGGTTGTAAGTTTGTCCAATAAGAGGATGATTGTTCCCTGGTGTGGGAAGATGGCGCAGTGGAGAGCGGTAGAAGGGGTAGATGAAGAATTGGTATGCGTAGTATGCGATAAAGAGGAGACTCGACGCTTTGAAAGCCGAGACAGCGAGAGCGGGTATATCCATCTCAAAAGATGGATCTCAGATAAATTCTCTGTTTACTTGAAGTTTGTCGATATTAAGAATTGTTGTGCATAAGCAGGCGGTGACAAGGTGTCACTGCCCCTGCCCCTGATTCTGCCGTGAAGCCCCGAATCACAACACGCCGCTCCTAATTATCCATTTACTCTCACGCCTTCTGCGAACGCATCGCCGAAACATAAAGTGGATTCCAAACTAATAAGCACGCCCTCGAGACCGACTCCCATCTCCGCCTCAATGGTACCCTCGCTGACAGCCTGGTCACCTTCCTTCACAATCTGGCATTCGAAAAGGGTAAAGACCCGAAACGCTCCAGATAACCTGCGCAGAGTGGTGCGGCGTGGCCCACCGCCTGCAACACCACTTCCCGCAAGCCATCGAACATCTTCGGCGTCTCGACCGACTCCTTGCCGCGTAGGACAAAAGCCAATCCGGGACTCTCGATTTTGGGGAATTGCGGGAGCTGTTAATGCAGATTGACAGCATGCGCACTTCCCTGCCAGCGATGGCCCGGTGCGCACACCAACAGGGCCAATCCCTAACACGCAAACCCAACAAGATAGCGCAGGCCGAGCCTGAGCTGAGTGTCAACGACGCGAAGAATGGGGATGTTGACAGTGTTGGCAATAGTATACTGAAACTTGGCAGTATACTGGCCGTTAATAGTACTATTACTAAAACGACAATCATCTTAAGTCTAGCAACATACATACACGCTTATAGAAATACTAGTCACGTGTGCCCCCTAGTCACATGATATCTACTGCTAGTACAATATAGTACAAGGTTATTTCATATTGTACTAGCAGTATATATCATTTAAAATACTCGCAGTACAATACAGTCATATAGTATATCGCGCTAATACAATACAGGAATTTTCAGGCAATATACTGCCAAGCTTTACTATTGCCAACACTGGATATTGATGATGCGGTATACAGGGCCTTCCAGTATCATAATCTGGGTAGCTTGGTGTACATAGGCAATTCGGCAGTGTTTGATTGGGGTGGTGGATGGAACGTGTTTGTGCTAATTTGTGGTGCGTACAGATTTTATGAACTTTTAGATGAGATTTTTGGGAGGGGACGGGTGGCCGGCATGGGAGGAGTTGGCGGTGGATTAGGGGATTAAAGTAAACGTTCACGTGGCGATATGGCTAAGTGCCATTGGCATGTATTTATAAGCAACGCCCACGTGGAGACTTACATCTTGGCCTCTACCTTATTTATACTACACTCCATAACTTCATACATTATTGCATCAAGGTATTGTATCTTTGAAATGCCACTATTCCAACGCTCTCTCGGGCTAACGGTGTACATGAGCTCGAACAAAGACTTTGTATGGTTGGAGAACATAGACTCTCTCTAGCTTACCAAACAACACCAAACGGAGCGCGACTTGACTTGACCTGACTTGAATCGATTGACTTCACTATATAGGTATGTATGCGGCGTATAGACATATAAAGAGCTGCCTTGCACAACAGCTTTCATTCTTTCTCTGTCGTTGTCGCTATTATTTCCATAAGAATTCTTGTTTAATATCTTGCTCTACAAAATGAAGGGACTTCTAGGCGGTATTCTTAGTGTTGTTGCTCTTGCGTCCACGGGTATTGATCCATATATATGCTTTTGAGATGTATTCCAACTAATTCGAATTTGATTAATAGTCGTGGCTCATGAAGCTCGTGAGGATCACAACAACCACAACGACAAGGGAGACCATGGCTTTAAGCCCTTCCGCTTCTGTCAGCTGGGTGACATCCAAATCGGTTTCGGCTTAGATGGATGGAAAAACGATACGGCCAGAATGCGCTTGGCCGCCCAGCAAGTCAATGCCGAAAAGTTCGATTTCTGTATCGCCGTTGGCGATTTGACTCACAACCGGTGAGTAAAAGAATGTTCCGTTGTATCTTAAATGTTACGTGCATGGATTAATTCCCCATGTTTTCCCAGTTATGACTACGAAGTTCAGGGCTTCCAAGAAGTTTACCCAGAATTCCAGCCCAAAGTTCACCTTTTGCCTGGCAACCATGACATCAGCAGTGTTGAGACCCTTCAGAAGTTCATTGTCGACTATAACGTGAGCGACCATACGGCATTCTCTCACAACGGCTATCGATTCATCCAGTTGAACTCGATCACTCTGATGACCAACTTGACCCAGTTCGAGAACTACACTAAAGCTGAGTGGACCTGGTTCGAAGAGGAACTGGAGGAGGCAGCCAAGAAAGGAGAGGAGATCATCGTTTCGCACCACCATCTTCCCTTTGAGGTCACGGAAGATGAGGCCGATGCGTACTGGACCTTCCCCAATCGTATTCGAGGAAGGTACTTGGATCTGATCAGGAAATATAATGTTCACCATATCCTGGTCGGTCATCGCCATGAGACCAAGAACATCTACGCTACAAACAACGACTTCACCATCTATGTGGTAGCCGGCACGGCTAGATTCTTTGACGACAACGGCTTTGGTATCAACTATTTCGATGTTCAGTCGCGCAATTCCTCGGTCGGCGTCACCCAGAAATACGTTCATCTCCAGGGCGCTGGTATCATGACGAGATCCGAAGGACTACCCATGGGCTGCCCTGACATCTTTGCTCATTAGAGTATTTGTATGCGAGACCGACCACGAGGCAGGAGTGGTTTGATGAGAGCGACGGTGAATATCAATAATTGATATTTTGAAAATATTTCCACAAAATTAGCTAATAAATAACTGATTTTATGGAATTACAAAATGCGTTTGTATTTATCAAAACTTTCCATCTCATTTAAAGCTTCTATCTGTCTATATATGATCGCGCTACATAATCGTTGGATTCTAATGCAACCGTCGTCTGGAGGCGGCTGGCGAAAGCAAACCGTGTCATTGCGGCAGATGCCAGGCGCATGCAAATTTATATTATAGAAGTAACAATTAACATGATCTACCACCATTTAATCGTTGGGTTCCACAAACTGTACTCAGGTACAGTTAGTCCAAGCAAGTTGCAACGTCTAAGCAAGTTGCAACACGTTAGTATGTGGTATTTGTACCATAAACTCTATAGTATTACTATTAAGAAAAATGAATCTACAATTTCTAATTAAAGAAATCTCGATTAATAAGATTTTTAAATAGATATTTATAAGCTTCTTCTTCTAATGCACTATTAAATGTAGTGAAGCCATTATTTAATTAATTATAATTCTTTATTCCTTTGTTTAACTCTTACGCTTTTTTAGCGATAATGACTTAAGGTTGTGTGCTAGGCTGACTCTGCTTATGACCTCGGCCATTCAACCCCGTCATGCAGCTTTCCTAATGCCCACTTCTAACACAAACTCTTTCGATGACATTCACTAAAACATAAAAGAATCAGAATCAGAATCAGAGCATAGCACTTGACTGAAACGGCCACAGCAATAACGAAGCAGCATACCCACACTTGAATTTCAACCACGACTACCATACCATTACTACCAACATGAGCGAGACTCTACTCTCTATCCTTTGCGGCGAGGATTTCTGGTACTGGGACTCAAACAACGCTAACACGATCACATTCAACAAGAATGACACAGGCGAGGTGAGTCTATTTCGTGTTCTACATCTTTGAGATATAGCTAAACAATCTGAAGTTAGTCTGTCGTCACGAGCTGAACATATGGATCGCTGCCGAGTTTGAATGGAAGCCCGGGAGCCCCGAGTTGCTCGACCAGGTCGTCGACATCAGCCGCATTGGCGGCACTCGCGAGGATCCGCATCTTATAAGCCACTTCGACATCGAACTGACGCTCTCGAATCGCCGCATTCCGAGAATGAGGCGCCCGGAGACGCGAAGGTGGAGGATAAACGAGTCGCTGCTCACCGATGACGCCTTCCTGCCCAAGACGTACACTGTCAGACTAGAGAAAGGCAATTTCCTTACTCCTTATGACGCCATGTTACCAGAGGAGGACCAGTATACCCCGAGGTTCGCACTTCGTCTAGCGTTTGACAAGTCGCCCTACCCTCCGCGACATGAGTGGAAGGAGCCGGGGAGAGCACCAGACGCAATGAAGATGTGGGATTGGAAGGACTTTTGTGGTCGACAATTGCCGGAGCAAAAAACGCAGGGGGACAGACATGCTTGGTGGAGAAACTGTGTAGTCTGTTAGTTGTCCAATTCCTAATTTCGGGACTTTTTCTCCTCTTTCGAAACATAAAGTCTGCGGGCGAAGGAGGCAGCTTGTCTGATTGGTAAGAAACCGTGGAAATAGGGCTTTCGGCAGAGGCGACTAGCTTCTTTGCTTGCGTAAGGAAGAGTTTTTGATACTCTATGTTTTTCGGAGCGTACTCTGTAAACGGGAGGTTGACCAATGGTTGCTGGGTAAGTCAGCGTATTATCATATGAATGCTGTAATTTCAAGAAACATACCGGACCAAATCTGTCACCATAGGTAAGGACAGAGACTCAGACAGGTGAAGTCTTTTCCCAGCCGTTGTCAAGACCCTTGACATATCGATCAAAAAATTTCTGTAGATCATCAATGGATTCTTTTCGATAAAGGTCGAACCACTCTTGAACCAGGTGGATTCGCAACCATTTGTCCTTAGTCTTAGCAGAGTTAAACCCCCTGATTGAACCCGGAACATGGATGCCCGAGCAATAACTGGCCAGTACATAGATTGGTATGTCAATGACGCTGGTATCAAGAGCCTTGTCTTCCCAATACGCATTCATCAATGGCCATTGGTCTAATGCTTTCGCGAGATCCTCCCGCTTCTGGCGGCCCCTAATTGTCTTATCAAAGATGAAGGACACGAAATCTCTCTTAGGAATGGCACCTCGATAGACGACGTCGCGGTATTTATCGGTGAAACCCTCCCATGGAGCGATACATTTTAGAGACGGCGGCTTTTGGATCGCAGCTACCCACTGGGTGGTGGCAACCCAAGAATTTCCGGCCATGGTCACACTACCAGTACACCAATCCAAGGCAGCAATGAACTCGATGATATCGTAAGCATCGACCCCTGAGTACTTCTTAGCGGAACGAAGGGCTTTCTGGAGATGGGAGGCTACCTGGCTGGGTACCCTCAATGTAGAGGTTGCCTTCAGATTCCCAAGTGCCTCGAATATCAACATTGACAATGGCATAACCTCTTGGTGCCCATTCTGCTGGATCACAGCTACGGGGATGTCAATGAATGGTTCCCAGAGTACACATAGCACACATTGCGGGACTGGACGCACGCTTCAAACTTCTCCAGACCCGAGGTAGCATCTTCTCGTATGCCCAGTCTGTAAGGTGAATTATCATAAATCCTGAAGCCTATCAGAGTGTGAGCATTTCGAAACTTTGTCCAATCCAAGGAACATCCTCACCATGGCCTCCTTTCCCATATGGGCTGAGTCCCAATATTGCTGGGATTTTCTCATCCGTCACAGGTCACAAAATGTCACAGTAGATCTGTTCATTGCCTGTCAGCCAGTAGCCATGCAGTAGGTAGATGGCGCGGGAACCGCTGTCCATTCTGTATTCAAGACCTTAGAGAGCTAGGTACCTTTGCGCCATCCCTGAGGATTATCTCCACATTCTGATCATAGACGATGTCGCTTTCAAGAGCTCGTTTATTGGGGGCTTTCTGCCATCCCTTTGGTAGAACCTCGGTGCGACGTGTCTGTTTCACATACGGTGGCATGTCAGTAGTATCCTCTGGCCGGACCGTGTTGATCCAGGGGATCTCGCAGTCGCCGATGAAAGTAGGCGCCATGATAATCGACGTTGAAGGTCTTTGGCTGTTGTTGACAGAGTGAGTGGGTATGGAAACGGTGTGGACACAACTCGAGCAAACGCGACTTTACGGCACCAAATATCGAATTCAACTGCTGGTTCGGACCTGCGTTTCAGTTAAAACTAAAACCTCAGAGTCTCTGGTGACAGAGCACCCGGAACTACCGCGGAAACCCCTGTTAATGCCTTGCCGCATCACGCTGCAGCGTAGTTAGTCGCGAGACCGAATGCCGAATGTTGGATTTCGGATTTATCGGGTCCGAAGTTGAAAGTAGTAAATCCATCCTCTCCACTCGTTCCGTGCAACGAGAAAAACAAACTGCCCAGAGTGTTGCAAATATCTCCTACTTGTAGTAGTGACGCCAGAATTCTACCTTCACAGCCATCACCTTTCAATTCAGTTGATAAATCTACAAGATGTCGACCGTCAAGCAGTACACATACAAAGTTGTCGACGGGGAGGCTATATCCGCGGATGTTCACTATAGCGAAGACGGTACAAGTGTCAGCCACCCAGTTGGTAGGTTACATTGTATTCCTTCCGGACATCACCATCTGATCCCACCTGCCTTTTCGCAGCCAAACCCTTTTCTAACTCGCCGCAATAGCTCTTTACTTCCACGGCGGGAACTTGTTGAATGTATCACAAGCGGAAGTGTCAAAGTGATAATGTGAGAATAGCATATAGAATAAAGTCTAGTCTAGCTATGGAAATCTATCTAATATATGTCTCTAGCCTCAATAGGCAGCAGTAGGCAACAGTCGGCTATTGGAACAGAATGATGGTGAATGTTCTGTGATGTGAGACAGACATGCATGGAGTGAGAACTCATGCATGCGGAGAATCAACACCAACATGAATCATCCAACAGAACTTCGTATCGGGCTCTAAGGAGCTCTTGGGCAAACTCCATATTCGAAAACTTCTGGACCTCGGATTTGTGATCGTATCTACCAATTATCGACTTTGCCCCACCGTCAGCCTTGCCGCGGGTCCTGTCTCTGATGCTCTTGATGCTTACCAGTGGGCCCGTGAAAAGCTTCCAAGTACGTTGGAGGAGGACACCGGGGTCAGACTTGATGGCAAGAAGATAGTGGTGCTCGGGCATTCTTGCGGTGCAACACTGGCACTCCTGACGGTAAGCCTATGTGCCAACATCACCTACCTACCTCTCCTTCACGAGAATTCCTTGTGCCATGTGTCTTCAGAACTGCTGACATGCACTTGCTACAATAGGCTGGGCATCCAGAGCCGCCTCTTGCGATCCTAGATATTTTCGGCATGAAATACCTTCAGGATCCACTATTCCACACTGCAAGCCCAAGCCAGGGGCCACCAATCGATGAAGCATTCATCAACCAAGTCTTTCAACAAGTACCAGCACCTTCAACAGCCGCTCCACCAATGACGCCCAATGGACCCGACCTGACGAACCCACGAATTGCTTGGATGTTCACAGCTGTAAAGAACGGCGCGTTGATTAAGTCGATTGTACCGGATGGCAAATACGATGCCGTCGATCCTGCCTTCCTGTTTTCTAAGGCAAACTTCCCTCCGACCTATTTCATCCACGGGACAGCAGATACGCTAGTATCCTCCACATTGTCTCGGAAGGCTTATGATGAGTTGATTTCTAAGGGACGCGAGAGTCATCTTGTACTTGTTGAGGGTGCACCGCACGGCTTTGATGTGAGGATGCAAGAAGGAGATGATACACACAGAACTATTGTCAAAGGGCTAGAATTTCTCAAGGCACACACATAGTCAATGGACGATGGGGCTGCATTCAGAGAATCACCTACCCATTGGTTGCGACTGAATCTGAATCTGAATCGGAGATCATGTTGTATCGGCTATCTAGCAGCTCCTTTTAGAGATACTGAAGCGCAGAACAATTAATTACGTCAGTGAGGCCTTCTAGCGACCGTTCCAGCATATATCCAGCCCACTAGCAAACATTGCATAGATTTCAGCATGCTTTCCAATCGTTTATGAGTTTTTGACCTTGAAATAGAGCTATAACGCTTCGTGTGTATTTGAACTGCATATCTCTGATGGTATCATGACAACATCCTTATTTCCAAGTAATTTGGGATCATTGAGAGAACAAGCATATTCACATTTCACGGGAAAGAATATCATTCCGCGGAACTGTGCCATGCAGTTGAAATGCATGCAGCTTCCGCGGTACGTCGTCTTATATCCGAAACACAGCCTTGAAGTCTCCTAGGAGATTGGAAACTAGTTAAAGACAACTTCTGAACTCCATGTACCCCCCCCCACACTTCGTCTTTTTGTAGCCGGTTGGAGACTAATTCGTGACTGCTCCACCATTCTTTCTGTACTCTCCACTACTACCATGACAGACCACGACCTTAGCAGCGCAGGATTCTCAGGCCGAATCCTAAAGCAGGGCTCCTCGGATTATGACTCTGCAACAAAACGTTTCTCTGCTCTCGCTGAACGTACCGCACGATACATCGTGTTTCCCCGAACCGCTGAAGACGTCTCTATCGCAATCCTCTTCTCACAGCGGTATGCACTATCCATCTCGCACTTCTTACCTTATCTCATTTTCACTAGTCTGTCTTTGAACCATCCAGATCAAACTTGGCCCTTGCTGTGAGAGGCGGTGGTAATCATGCCGGCCCTGCAAGTAGCGCGGAGGATGGGCTGGTCATCGACATGCGTGAATTGAACGCTGTTGTTGTGAACGATGCTTCGAGCTCAGTGACGGTCGGTGGCGGTTGCTTGTGGGCGGATGTTTACAGCGCATTGCGTGGTTCTGGGCGTGTGTGTATTGGTGGTGGTGTCCACGTTGTTGGTGTTGGAGGGCATCTGACTGGGGGTGAGTTCACCATTCCCACAATCTAGGTGAACAGACGAATGCTGAAAATGGTGAACAACAGGTGGATGGGGTCCGCTCACTGGGAAATATGGGCTCGGTGCGTACAAATCGGAGCATTGAACGAGTGGCACAATATTGACAGCTCGTTAGCATGTGACAACATCGTCTCGGCAACTGTTGTTGTAGCACACGGCCGGATACTTCCTGTGAATGAAAAGGAAAACGCTGATCTGTTTTGGGCGATCAAAGGTAGGAACTTAATTATGATGCTTGCTTGCTTTTTATTTTACTAATATTATATCAAAAGGCGGCTCATCGTAGTTTGGTGTAGTGACACAATTCGTACTACGCACATACCCAAACCCAGTGAGTTGTATCTGATATCTTTCTGTAGGTCTTTGAAGCTGATACTCTACAAGGGAGCATGGTTCACGCGTTCGTTGACGTTCCCAGGAGATGCCCTGCCTCATGTGGTTTCTGCTGTCCAGGTAAGTTTGCTACTCGAAGCAGAACCGAACTGGTGCTCAATAATCCCATTTAGAAGCTTCTCAGTCTCAGTCACAAATGGAAGGAAAATGAGCACATTTTTCCTTTTATGCTTTTTGCAAGAGCACCCAATGCCTTACATAGTGTATGTGAAACCGCGAAGGATCACCGGATTATCTAACACGCTCATAGGCCGTTGTCGTGATTAGCTTAACAGGTATTGCACCAAGTACTTGTTATGACGAAGCAGTCGACCTTTTCCATCAGGCAGCGAAGCCTCTAGTAGACCAGCAGAGAGAATTTGAAACACTTGACGACCTGAGCCATTCTTTGGACCATGTACTTCTTGGAGGCCCGCCGAGAGTGATGAATGCTGGTGCCATTATAACCAGACTGTGGTCTGAAATGGCAGAAGAGTTGTGGGGCAAGTGGTTGCGGTATACTGACTCCAATCAAGATGTTTCGAGATCCATCGTGGCATTAGAGTTCCATTCAACACTGAGGAGGAATCCAGTACGCCCTCCCTCCCAGCTTGGGGGCTCTCTCCGCTTTAGCAGCTGACTTTATTTTGCCAGACTGCCGCGTCTTTTCCAATCCAAGAAAACGTACACTATTCAATTATTTTCACGGCACAGTATGTTCCCCAACAAGCTCTATTGTGTATGCGATATCTACTAACCGGAGCCCAGACACCACAACCCGAGCAGCGACGAACTAGCTACTGAGTGGCTAAGAGATGTAGCAAAGCTTGTTCAGCAATACCAGAAGAACAATGGAAATCCTCTCCCTCTAGCTGCAAATGGGACTAGTTTCGAGGTGGAAAATCCAGAGGAGATATGGGGACTCAGCTATCCGCGCCTTCGCAAAGTCAAGGCAAAGTTTGATGCCTGCCAGTCACATTATTGGTGTTGTAAAGCTGATCGAGCGATATCAAATAGGCTAGGTATGATCCGAACCCTACGTTCAATCGCTTCTTCCCTATCGACCCGGAACACTCTGCTTCGATCTGATCAGCCCATAGCGGAAAATGGGTAAGGCAAACGGTTAAAAATCAGACGACATTTTTCATTTCCTAGTATCTTCGTCATTTAAAATTTGGAGCTGCAGCTGGAGGCACACATCTCCTTGTTTCACTGAGACGAGCCATGCGGTTCGGTTAAATAAGCACATATTGTTGAATAGGGACCCGGGGCGGGACCCGGATTTGGAGAATGGTGCATGAGAATTCTCATGCACCGAGCAAACACTCGTTGGCAAACTCACGTAGCAAACCATATGGCAAACCATATAATAAACACTCTAATTGTATTCAAATAGAGCTCCATAGGTAGATAGTTTTCTTCAATTCAATCGCATTCATTGGATTCAGTTTCAACACATATCGTTCTGCATACCTTGCCCAAGTACAAGATTGGTCGAGAAACACATTCCAGCCACCATATCCTCTGCCACCATCAAGAAGTCAAATTCCCATCTGAAGCGTCATCATTTGAACGCTCATTTCCCATACGTCTGCCTACAAAAATGCTTCGCCAGCCTCTCTCTGCTTACAATTCTCTCTTGGTCGCCTAAGCTTCGCAATCACGCCCTAGAAAGTCACACATAGATATATGCATTATCCAACTGCCCACGCAATCCGACAGCCGCCCCACGCACTCTGGAGAGCGTGCAAGACTACCAAATCTTTGAAAAACATGTAAATTGAAGAACGCAGATGAGGGCCGATCGACTGTGATTGCAGAGTCGGATGTCAACAACAATGGAGGGTCCTTACTACCCGGTGTTCTTTCTATTAATTGGTAGGTAACTTGGCAAATTCAGGAATCGAAGTGATTGAGGGGAGGTGATGGAGCATTTTCAGACGAAGCTATTGAAGTTATTTTACTGCTATCGTGGAGCACAACGAGCGAAGGAACAATCAACGGGATCGGAGGCTTATCGAACTAGAAGGATCTGGCAACGCGCACGTGCCTATATTTAGCCGCCATACGAAATACAGGGCCTGTTGGCGTATGATAATTTCTTCGCTATGATCGAGGTAGAAGGAAATCAAAGATATTTCACCAGGCACAGAAATAGATAGTTGAGATTATGGTGCATTTTGATAGATAGTACACACCAGAGCTCCTCTGCAGCGATATGTACTTCCGCCCAAACCTCACAACAGACCGTTCCTGGGCAATCGTCTTTTCAAACTAATGGTCATGTTCTCCAATTCCGCAATCCATGACGATCGCACAGTCCAAGGTTGGTCTCTGTTGAGAAGCTCAACGTCATAGCGACCAAGAAGCTGACTTATAAACTTGTAAATCTCGTAGGTGGCTAGGTTGCGTCCAACGCACATACGCGAGCCATAACCAAACTGTCTCAAGTTAGAGCGGATGCAGGAATGTGAAAGATCCCACTGGATGAGCTTACAGTTGCAATATACTTATCCATTCTTTTGATGTCCTCCTCACTGCTTCCTTCGCCTTCAATCCACCTTTCAGGCCTCCACTCGTCAGCGTCCTCACCGAAGATTGATTGGCAGCGATTCTGTGCAAGTGGACTAAACGAGATAGTGGAGCCTTGGGGCATAAAGCGGCCATCTATAGTTATGCCTCCCTTTGGTACCTTTCTTGGTAAGTTGTATACAATACTCGGATGTATACGACCTCCTTCCTTGATACAAGCGCTCAGGAAGGGAAGGTATTTTAGGGTCTTGAATGGAAGCATCTCGTCCTTGTTGAGGGATGCGTCTTTCCGTGCCTGATCTAATTCATTCTGCAGGCGTTCGTAATGCTTTTTTGACAGTAGGATTGGGCCAAGAACTGCCCTGATTCCAATGGAGGTTGTATCTGCACCGGCAGCCATCGGATTACCGACCTCGGGCATTATCTCTGCAAGGCCGAGTGGTGTTCCATCCATATTCTTCATCCCAAGAAAATGATCGAGCATGTCCCTCGCTTGTTTGTCCTTGCTTGATCCCTCCTTCCGGCGTGCCATAACCTTTTTGAAACACTGCTTCTGGAAAGGCTTCGCAGATAGGTGAATGCTTGATCCAAAAAGCGGTGCAATGTGTGCCGTGAGCGGATTTGTGATCCAGGACGAGCCTCCAGGCAGATACCCTAGATTCGATATCCAATAGAATGCTTCGTGCATCAAGCGAATGTAATTGTCCACGTCTTTCTCTTCTCGGATCATGCCCAGTGGCGCGCTCCAGCATACCGTTCCAACGACATCATAAGTGAAGTAGTACGCCCACTTGCTAAGGTTCACATTCTCGCCCACTTCGGCGAAATGATCAAACTTCTGCCATAACGAGGACAGAACGCCTTGTATATTGTCTTCCGCAGCCACGACGCTGCTCATGCTGTAGAGATGAGAAACACGCTTCCTCATGAACCCGTGAATTTTTGGATCTTCTTCACCAAAGAACTGTATGTAGTTGGTATCTTAAGACCATAACAGCTAATGCAAGGTGCTTACTTACTGATGGCGGACTGTTCTTCCCGCTCGTCCCTCCTAATGCCACCCAAGTTCTATACCATGGCGCCTTCGCCGTTCCTGCTGAGCCGTGTCCGAATGCCGTTTTGATCAAATCTGGATGCACGACGCTGACCTCGTTGGGCGCGATCCTAACAACTGCACCGTATGTTTTGTGAAGATTCAGGATATCCTCGTGCCAGTGACCATTGAAATAACGATGACTCCTCCATAGCTCGGTAAATCTGGCGAGAAAGGGTCCTGGAATGTGTTTCAATGGATGGAGCAGCAGGTAATAGAAGCTCGCAATGGAAACAAATCCAAACATCAAGTACAAAGCAAGACTGACAGGCGAAAGGCGTTCCATGGTTGTCAAAGAAACGCAATCGAGAATCAGTGCTGACAATATGTTCGTTCTATACTCACTTCGCAGGATGTTGAGTTGTGATTTTGAAGGGTTGGGCCATTCAAAGGCAATTACGCGAGGATGTAGTGTAGTTCAAAATAGGTCAATTGTAAGCTTTTGCTTTAATGCACCTTGCATCGTGCGGTGGCTGTCAGCCGGGGGATACGAATTGTCGAAGGGTACCCCTCTACTCCTCCGCATTGTTGGAATGCAAGTCGATTGAATTGAATTGAATTAATGAAACTATCTACCTATAGAGCTCTATTTGAATATGAATAGAGTGTTTGCTATATGGTTTGCTATATGGTTTGCTACGTGAGTTTGCGAACGAGTGTTTGCTCGGTGCATGAGAATTCTCATGCACCATTCTCCGAATCCGGGTCCTGCCCCGGGTCCCTATTTAACACTCCCCCACACCATCAGAACCGTAAGTCTAATGATGTATATAGAATAGAATGTAGACAAATTAAAAGAAGTAAATCCTTTCTCGTGGCCTAAGGCCTAGTTAATCTAAGCATTTAAACTGCTCGAAGATGCACCTACTTTATAAGAGCTTTAGTGAGAATATTAGCCCAGTTATCACCTGTTACTATACGGTCTAATTAAATACGGCCCAATTTAAATTCGTCCTAGATAAAGTGATACTTAATATTAATATGTTTAGCCTTTTAGTGTCTCTCTAGATTCTTAGCTAGAATTAGGGCAGCCTCATTATCGCAACTAATAATTAGGGGACCGGCTAGGATGCTAAGCAAATCCTTCCCCTAAACTGTAGCTAGCTCTTTAGCTAGCTTTAAGAGCTAGAGAGCTTCTTTAACAGCTTCTGCTAAAGCTACATACTCAGCCTCTATTATACTCTAAGCAATAGTCCTTTACAAGGTTAAATTCTAAGTGCTAACGGCTCCAGCTAGTATAGTGACATATCCTGTCGTTAATGTCACAGTCACGCAGAGCAGGTCATGCGGATCTAAAGTGCTAGATTCAATCTAAAGAGAAAAGAAGGAAAAGAGGAAAGAAGAGAGAGAGAAGGAAAAGGTCTATATACAAATAGGGCTCTAACACATAAGCGTGCGGCCAGCTAGCGAACTGTACACGTGAATAGTACAACAACAATAGCAACACCTAAAGTGAAGCCTTTGATATTCGTAACAGTTGACTTCTAAGTATTAGCCTAAGTAGCATAGTTAGCATCTGCATGAACGAGTAGATCCTATATGGATCTAGCTCCTACTACTTAGTGCGATGACGCTAGGTAGACGGAGCGTCATTAGGTGTGTCACTAGCGTTGCGCTTACGAACTAAGGATCGCGATGGGATCGTGATGAAACCCCCCTAGGATGACGCAGGGGTCTCTGTAGCCTTTCTTAAGGTCACCACTAGAGTCGCGTTAACTGCGACCTTAGGGGCGACAGACTTCGTTAATCTCGTGTTCTTAGTTAGACATGGGGTTGAAGCTAGTAGATTAACAGCTTTCTTACAAGGAGGCATGATGTTCAATGCTAAAGAAGGTTAGCACTAGCTACGTAGCGGGGGACTAAAGACCTACCTAGATTAAGCTCTTAACAGTATTAATGAGTGGAGAAAAAGAAGCTATTTAGGAAGGACATTAATTAGTAGTGGACTAGTGTTAGATGAGAGACCACTTATAAGGTTAAGATGTAGGTAAAAACAAATTAGGAAGACTCTAGCTTAAGATTAGAACGCTAGACAAAGCATAGTAATGACGATAGTAAAACAAAGAAGCTAGGTCTACTAGTTAGCTTAAGGACGATGAAAGAAAGTTAACAAAGAACTAGGGCAATACTTACAAAGATCCACTAGGTGTAGGACAACTAGGTAGATGCGCGTAGGCTAGATTTGTTAATATTAAGGAAGGAAAAGTAATCCGTAGTGGGTAAACAAAGAAATACGTCGCCTAGCGCCACTAGACGTGTGCTTAAGCGAAAATCCCTAAATTTTAACTAACAATTCTAGTAAACGCCGCCTAGAGGGCGACGACAATGCTGCTAATGTCGTTAACGACGACGAGTGACGACGACGACGTTAGCAACCATAGCGCTAGAAGAACTATAGACTAGATTAGGGTTAGGGCTAACCCCTAAGAGGGGGGATAATTGTAAGGTGGTGAGCCGCTAGTAGAATACTAGTCACGTGACTAACGGCCTGTGTGTAACGCTAGGTCTTAAACGTATAAGACTCACGGAGGTTTCTTGCGTAAAGGTTTAACTTAACAGAGGAGGTAGGGGATTAGACACAAAGGCTTTAAGTAACACGTTACTAGTATGTATAAGATACTGTATTAAGTTGAGCACGAAGCTCCTATCTAAGGAAATGCTATCTACTTATATAGAGGCGTCGTGCTAAAGGATCTTTCTAAGATCATAGATCCCCTATGATCCTATATGATCCATCACGTGACTAGGATCACTCCTAGATCGCTGATCCCTTATGATCCATCACGTGCTAAACTGCGCTAGTGGTGGGGTGTCGTAACACTGTGGCGACATTCTAGGCACGTGCTCCTAGATGGGCGCGGTATGCTTAGCAAAGGTGGACTACTAGTGTAGGGCTAGAGGGCAACGGATGAAGGAACTTCTACCACTAGCGTAAGACTAGAGGGCAGAGGGCTAAGTATATATATCCATAGAGACTAGAGATGGGATCTCTAGTCGTTAGTTAATGTACTAGACATCTAGTTAGTTCACCACTTGACTTAGACTAGAACCCCTTTTACTACCATTATGAGAACCGTACCTTAAAGCACTAGTGTTGTACTAGCTAGGTGTTACAACTACTTACTAATGTGATGCACTTAGAGCATGTAGGAATCTTAATAATAGCCTAATTATAAATGCAATATTTAGTTAAGTGTGCGTAGCTGCGTAAAGTAGAGATCTAATAAGCCTATGATACGCATTATAATCCTAGATCCTAATTAGCCTACTGTCCTTATCGTTAAGTAGTAGAGATAACAATTAAATCCCTTAAGGGAATGGTGTTGCTATAGGGTTGCAATCATCCATGTAGAATTCCTCAAGGATTCTTAAAAGATATTAAGATTATGAGAGGAATAGAGAGTCCCTCTTTTATACAACCTCTATTCTTAGGAATAGTAATAGATGACTAAGATCCTTCATCCTAAACTAGCTAGAGAGCTAGCTTTTGATTTCTGTAATTTGTAGAGGGAGTCTAGTAATAAAAAGATCATTAACGTAGACTAGAATCCATACATCCTTTCTCACATAGAGAGCCTCATTAGTGAGGGAGCGAACGAATCCTATTTAAGTAAGAGTAAAGAAGCTATTTAACTCTAAATACTATCTCCTTAGGGACTGCTTTAGACTATAGAGACTTCGTAGTAGTCTCACAATCCATCCTTACTTTTCGTATCCCTCTAATAATTCTATATAGACTTCTTCTTTAAGAATGCCGCTAAGAAAAGCTATAATAACGTCCATCTAGTGTATCTCCTAGCCCATCTATAGAGCGAGAGCGAAAAGGAGATGAAATGTCTATATCTTTATAACTAGAGTAAATGTCTTATAATAATTATAACCTTGTCGTTAAGTGTATCCTTTTACTATAAGACAGGCCTTATATAGCCCATTTTACTTTCGTAAGAATACCCATCTACTTCCTACTATCCTCTACCCTTTGTTCTTAACTAGCTGCTAGGTTTTATTATTATAAATTAATGACATCTCTCGCTCCATCACCACCTTCCATTTAGGCTAAGATAGAGCCTTTTAAGCATTAGTAAGTATATCGTTTGCTATATACTAGAGAAATGATAAATCCTATGCTATGTTCGTATTCGTCTAGTTCCTTTATGCCTACCTCTCTCGTGCCCTTATAAACGGTTTTTAAATTCATAGCCCTTTAAGGATTCTTAGTGTAAAGAAGTCATCTTTCTCCTTCTACTAGCCCTATCCCTCATTAGTTTAATGCTCTAAGAGATCATCTATAGTTAAAAAATCATCATTAAGACTAGAAAGGTTAAAAGAGTCGTCTTAATTTTTGTTATAATCTCTTTAGTAGTGTAGGTTAGGATTTACTAAGCTAGGCCCCGTAAATCCTCTTACTCTATCATAATCTTAATCTTTAGCATGAAATTAGGGATTATAGGATTCCTTAACCCTACCCCCCTAAATCTTAGGATATAGAGCTCTCTCTTAGAGAGTCTCGTTAAACTAGATGTCTTAATGAATTAAGACTTTATTCCTAAATGCCATCCTATAAGTGTTTAGTATGTCCTTATAGCTAACAAAAATGCCCCTTTTCGTATAATCGTTAAGCTTCTTACGAAGCTGCTTTAAAATCTAGACCTAGCATTCTAATCTAAAGATTTGTAAATGCTATAGATTTAGGCGTATCCCCTTCCATTCTTTAAAGGGAGTTGTCATCTTATCCTCTAGAGATCTCATCTCTGTTAGAATAAGATTTCTTAAATAGGTAGCCGTTATAATGGCCTCCCCCTAGTAGCTGTTGTCTAATTCTACTTTATAAAGCATAGCTTTATAGCCTTAACTAGGGTCCTATTTAGTCACTCTAAAACCCTATTCATCTTAGGGGTGTAGGTGGGGGTTTTCTTATGCTTAATCCTAGCTTTAAATAAGGAGTTAAGTAGGGAATTTAACGTATATTCCCCTCCCCCATCTATACGAAACCGTTAGAGCTTTTACTAAGCTTCCTTTTCTACCCTCTATCTCTATGCATAGAAGATAGTCTTAAAGTCCCCCTTTTTCTTTATAAGAAGGGTCTACTTATAGTGGGTTTTATCGTCTGTAAATGTAATATAGTATTTACTACCCTTAATTAAGGCAATTAGCATTATGCCCACGTCTAAATGCACGAGCTCTAGCTTTTATATTGCTTTTGTCATTAGTTTTTGTCATAAGACTTTTTAAGCGAGTTTTACTACTATATAGGGCTTGTAAAAGGAGGAACTAGAACTATTAAAGGGCTTAAACTTTAAGATACCATTAATGATTTAATAAAGCTTTGTGAGAATGCTATAATTCATATAGGTAAGCTAACTATACTAGAGTAGTCAAGCCTTTTAAGAGTTATCCTACGAAGCTATTTAATTCTATAAAGCTATAAAAGTAGTAGTTCCGTCCCTTTGCTCTATTCTTAATTAGTATTAGTCTCTAAGATGCTTAGCATGAAAAACGAGCTTTAGGCTAAGCTTTCCCTACATGACCCTGTCCTAAATCGTCTAAACTATCCTATTAACTTAATTTATTAATAAGAGATTTGCCATTACTTATAGCGAATAGTTAACATTTAACAAGGTGATAACTCTTAATATGTCGCTAAGGCATTAGAGCTAAATGGTTCTATGCCTATGTATAAAGAAGCTTAAGCTAATGCCTCTACATTACTTTAGTTTCTCATATTCGACGTAGTCCTAAAGCTAAGATTTGTTAAAGGTAAGATGATTTATAGCACTAGAGTCTATAAACTAGCTAGTATGCTAATTCCTCTATTCATGCGTAAAGGAAAAGTACTTTTAGTGCTAGTTATAATGTTCATTCATGAATGTAAATGCGAGAGTCTCCTTTTCCTCCGTTTAAGAATGCATCCTTAAGTCTTTGTTCTTAGTCCTTGCTTTTACTTATTTTCTTATATCTTTTCCCTTATCTTATTAAAGCTTAAGGTGTAGGATCTAGCATTTGTCTTTAATGTAACCTCTTTTCTTATAATAATGATATGTGAGAATTGTCTTCTTATCCTTAGGGATTATCTTCGTCATGTAGGCTAGGTTCTAAGGCTTTAATTCCTAGCTTTCTATAGCCATCTTCTTTTCTTCTTTAGCGATCATCTAAATAGCCTAATCACTTATCATTACGTTAATATCCGTCGTATTCTAAATAGATATGATCGTTCTAAATTTATTAGTTAGTAGCGTCTATAGGACGTTAATAAAGAATTTGTTGTCCTTCGTTTCCTACACGCCTATGTCCTTAATTACAGTTTGCAATTGCATCTAAGTAGCTCTATATACGTATATTAAATCGAAATTAGTGTATTGCAATTCGTGCTGCTCTCTTTATAGTTTAATGTACTGCCTTTTTCTACTTATAGTAAAGATTTTCTTAATCTCCTACTAAAGTTCTACGCTATCCTTGTATTCTGTTTTAAGAAGCATTTGTTGAGCTTTAGCCATGAGCATTAGATAGATTAAATCAGATATATCGAGCATGTCATCGTCTAAGAGAGGTGTAGTAGGAGGATCATTAGTAAGATATCTCTATAGTGGCTAGTTTCTTAACTAGATTAAGATGTCCATATGGACCACCCATTTACTATAATTCTTTTTATTAAGCTTTAGGGCAGTATTAGGTGTATTAAACACTGTGACTCCTTTTGCTTCTACCATTTTAAATATGGTATTAAAGATGATTAAAAAGAGAGAGAACAGGGTCGTTTAACTAAACTGTCTTAAAAAGTGAGAATTTTAAAGATTTTCTTAAAAACAGCAGTCACGCTTAATCTAGGCTCATAACTGTTAGAATGCAAGTTGATTGAATTAAATTGAATTAATGAAACTATCTACCTATAGAGCTCTATTTGAATATGAATAGAGTGTTTGCTATATGGTTTGCTATATGGTTTGCTACATGAGTTTGCGAACGAGTGTTTGCTCAGTGCATGAGAATTCTCATGCACCATTCTCTGAATCTGGGTCCCGCCCCAGGTCCCTATTCAACAGATATATGATTAGTAGATATTCAACGGGAATGAAAATAGAGATCAAGTTGGAATTTGAGTGAGAATACCCTGTAGAAAAGAGATAAGACGGAAGAAAAGTACTTAAAATTTGGGCTTGTATCTCTTGAAAGCAAGGATCTTACTTACAGAAGCTGTGTACATAGCTAACTGAGTTGCAGAGATGTCCAACTAGGAAATAAGCTTTCGAGAAACGAATAAGTATGGACCAAGGTGTTAGGTGGAAGGATTCGCTCTTCTGTAGAGGAAGATAAACGATTTGATGCAAGAGCTAAGAGGGATATTGGAAGAATAGAGGTGTGCCATATTCTCTGCCTCAGAGGTTCTTCCAGCTTCTAGTTCGAACTTGTGTTTGATGCGACGGGAAACCCTTAACTTTAACGATTAGGCCTGTAACTTTATAACTTTGTACATAATTAGGTGGCTTAGATACAGATTAGTTTAGGGTACATCCGCAAATTTTAATAGGATTATGTTGCATGAATACGGGCATTCACTTCCAATAGCTGACGGCCACCCAGGGATTCTGTTTGTGTTCATGCATGGAAGCCATCATGCATGGAACACTGTTTGATAGTATTCACTTCTTTATTGAGGCTCTCTATATGAGAGATGCCCATTCCGTAGTTTAGATAGATTTATTCTATATGCTTTTATCACATTCTGCTTCCGTGCACACAGTTCATCAATACTGTGTTCAACAGATTATAATTTATAGGACCATGTTATTTCTTCCATTTCTTTCTCATTTCTGACGCCCTATCAGTCTTCAATTTAACTCGGGATCGTGTTGACCTGGGCGTTGAGCCGGCTCGGCTTGGCTCCTGTGGTGGATACGAGCGGGGATTCCGGTCAGCTGCAGTAGCGGCTCCATGGGCGGTTCCGCGGAACTGTCCAGGCCCATAGTTCCCCCCAAAAACTCACAGCAGCAAATATTTCCGTGATGATAGCTATGATGCGGCCCCTCACCGGTCAGCCTCATTTCATGTCGCTTAGGTTCAGGAAAGGAGATTATCTACTGTATCCAATGTTCAATTCAATTGCCATCGCACGTGCAAGCTTTCTCAGTCACAGCGACCCCGAACGTCTACCTGTAGAGGGATCATTTCTTGGCGATGAAAGATCCGGAAGGAAAGGCCAGCCTTAATCTTTGCAATTTTGGCAGAGATTGGCAACGTCCTTGCCGCCAGAGCCAACACAACATCTATTACCGTAAAAGCTGTTCTTGGGCCATCATGACGTGATTCAATTCGGTATGGACACCGGCAGGCCGAGCCGGATGAGGCACTGGAGAATTGTGGCTTTGCGAACAAGCCTGGCAAGGATTTCCATATGTAGCTCTCAAAGATCTTCAATTCCTTAGTGCGTGCATCAAGGAAGGATGTCGGATTCACCTGAGTATTGTTTATCAAATGCCGAGGAGGGCAACCTCCGGAAAGACTTCATCTGGAAGGCTATGTCCTCGACCCGTCCACGATAATGTCCATGAATCCTTTGGCTCGACTCGGTGCAAGTCCAATTTTGGAGACGATGCTGATCAATGGAAACCCGGGAGATGGATCTATGGTGAGAGCAATAGTGAAGAACAGGTCAGTCAAGCTGATGGACAAAAATCTCGCGACGGTAAACGTCCCACGGAAAAATTGGCACGGTTGAATGCAAAGGCTGACTCTACGGAGTTTGGCTCCGGCTCGCGCACATGTATTGGCTGCAATCTATTTACTTTCGAAGTCTGTGAATTGATTGGCCAGTTCCTTGCTTCTTCATTGCATTATTGCTGTCCTATCTTAAATAACTCTGTAGAGCTTGCCATGATCTTCTTTAAAATTAATACACGGCGAAGAATGATAGAAAGACTCGGCCACCGCCGAATTTCTGTAAGTTGAGGTGTGAAAATCATTTCAGGCATAGGAAGAGTACTAATTTACCCCTTGCAGTATGACGAATCAAACACGGCATGTTTAAGATGAATGGCTTGGCTTTATTGTCTAGCACTGAAACGCAATCAGTTTGTATCCAATCAAGTTTGTACAACCGGAACCAACCCTGCCCATTCTTAATATACGGTATAAACATCCGTTCTTTGCATAACATTACCAAAATATAGTGCAAGTTCCTCCGTCATTTGCCATTCGCAGTCTTCTGCATATCTCGAGGTGTTAGCATTCTGCCTGTATGCCGTGCGACTTCCACACTATACTAGTTTAGTATAGCATTACTTATGATGGGCAGCTGCTTCCACTAAATATATATACTAAGGGTTGCAGCTGCTGTTCAAACTCCCTGTGAACATCTTAATCCAATATTTATATTAATTTTTTACCCCGACGTAAGCCACGTCTTGGAACACTTACGTCGCATCACATCTCTCCGTCTAGACGGACTAGTCATGGGGCCAGAATACGAGAAAGGCAAATCTGGTACTGATCTTACCAGCACCGTGTTGGTTATTATAGGGGTCATTTACGGAGTTTGGAACGCAGGATGGGAACTCGGTAGCCGTTCATCAGCAGGCCATCTAGGCTCAATATGTTTCGACGAGAAAAGGATGGGTTACTTTGTAACAAAGATCCCTCGAAACTGGTTGCAATATGTGTTCCCATTCTTCGTTCGGAGGACACCAGTTCCACGGATTTATACAATTAAAGCACTGATAAAGGCTGGGGATGATGGCGTCTTTACCTCGTCGATGTTCAATTGGATTCCGGGGAACTACGATGAAGTATCTTGGAAGCCTTTATACGAGGCCTTCTTCTCCGAGATTGCCTGGGACTCTAAATTGCGCAAAATATCCCCGCCTCGAAAGAGTGATCCAGACCGAGATGTCAAACGTTACGCAGCTCAAGCCGAGAAGTACGGCGTCGACATCGACAGAACGAAAGCTGAACAAAGGCGCGATGATGATAGGTGGGATTGCACACGGAAACTTGCCGAATGGTGTAACTCTCTCTTCAATTGGACGGTTGTTTTAAGTTTGCGAAAGACTACGGAGATGTTTCGCTCTCTCTACAATCGCGGTTTTATTTCAAATATCAAAAGTATTATTACTTGGCCATTCTCTCTCTTCAAATCCGCCCAATGCAGTACAGACGAATTTGCCTTTAATTTCCAGGAGATCGACTTAATAGACCGACACGTTTTATATAAGCCGTGGAGGTTGGTCGAACCCAATGCAGATTCTGCAACAGTCTCACCAGAGGGCAGCGAAGAAGAGGGCAAAGAAAAAATTGAAAATGAGGTCAATCCGCCAATTCTTGTAAGGAGCGTCAGGGACTTCAATTCGAATCCTGGTCAGAATCGAGATAAGGCAACGCAACGATTCAATAAGCCTTGGTATGAGGAACTTCAGAAGCTTTGGATCCGCCAAAAGAGACCATGTATCCAAGTTTCAGAGGAGGAAATTGCAGCATTATCACTCGTCTTAGGTATAAAGTTGCAATGCGATGATAACTTCTTACTACACGGCCTAGGAGCTTCCGGTATAGGCTTGACTCAGAAAAGATTGACTGTATTACAGCCTTTCGCCTTATCTATCATCAACAAGATCCGCTTAAAAAAGCTATGGGCAGTGGATATTCAACTCTTTTCGCAAAATACCTCGCCTGCGGGTGTCTACCTTTTCTACCTTTCCCCCAGGATTCTGGATCATCCGCAACCCAAGCTATACGCATTGATGGAGAAATGCTTAACAATATAAGGAATGGACTTGCGATTGTAGATGAAACTTTATCAAAAGACAGCTTCTTTACACCAGCAGTAGCTTATCTGTCCAAACTGCCAGCCTCTACATCGTTCAATCTCTACTGCAATTCGCGACAAGGAAAACGCGGCCAGATATATAACGCCCAGAACAGCCCCGTGGGATCTTGGTCGGAAGCGGTCGCCGGAATTGCATTTGGAGGACTTGTGCCAATGGCTACCCAACAACTTATCAATGCGGTTAGATTTTCAACCGACGGCGGTGACGATTTCAAGAATGGAATCAAAGCTTTGGAGACATTAGTTTATAAAGTGGATCTTGCTACCCAGAGACAATTCGCAGAGAAGGAAAGACAGTTTTCCGAGAAAAAGCTTCTAATTTTTGGTCAAAAAGACCACAGACTGTTTGAATCGATGGAAAAAGGAGAGACGCTCGTGGAGTTCGGGGATGATAAGACAGACAGTAGCACTCGGCAAATAATTTCTCAGCTTGGGGATTATACTACACTTCTCGAGCGTCTAATGGCCTGTCGCAAATGTAGCGGCGAAAAAGTACTCGAAGCTGTATTCCGACGCTGTTGTGAGAACATTGAGAACTACTATAATGAGGCAGTAGATCGGAAAAGGAGAGGATCCCCAGAATTGGACGAGTCAGAGATAGAACGGGAGACCTATATTGGTACCCAAAATTTGCGAACCATGTCTTTTGATCACAATGTCTCTGCTCATATCGCAGACGAGGTATATACTCTATCGGAAGCGGAAAGGGTCAGCTACTTTCATGCTCAGCTGCCCGCTGAACCAAGATATCTAAACCCCCACCTAGAGGATAAATTCGAAGTCAAAAGTGTTTATGACGATCTGCAACAAATAATCGATAAGTTCGACGACCATAAAGAAGTCAAAGATATACGTATAACCGACGACGACTGTGCAATCCTTGCGAGGTGCATCATTGTAGCATGGACGTATCTCGTACGAGTCGTGCAGTGGGACGATGACACAGTAGAGGGAGGGGACAAGAAAGTTGAGCATGCGACAGAAGTCAAGAGTGGCACCCATAGAATTAAGAATGGGACCAAGTCTGTTGAAGTGTTTTGGCCACAGCCTCTGCTTAAGCTCCCTGATATATCGGCATGGGAATGACCTAGGAACTCGAGTGCAGCCTTGCAGGTTGTGAGTTGGAAGTTGGAATTTTGCTTGGCTTTCTTTTCTTTCACTTTTTCTTTTCTTTACTTGTACTGCCTTTTAGGGGCTAATTGGAAGTGGGAAAATAAAAGTCAGTCTCCTATACCCTATTTGACTATATATCTACTAATAATATAGAGAAGAGGGTTAGAGTTAGCGGATATTGTTTTGGAGAAGACGAAAAATGAAATGATTGATGGTTTGGGGGCTGTTTGAATTGTGAACTATTTTTGATACATGTACAAAATGTTGAAAAGATGAATCCAATAGAATAGATTGAATTGAATTGAATTATCTAGACTAGGAAAAGGGCTCTCATAATATAGAGAGCCTGAAACAAAGGCTCAAAGAGCCATGCACGGAGGATTCTCATGAATTCTCCAAACAGAGAATCCCCGGGTGCCTACAGGCACCAAACCCAAACCCCCTTTATTCAACACAAAATACTCTAGATTATATCTGCATTTTCAGAATTTTGATGAGTTAGATACAATTAGTATATTGGCAACTTTGTCTGAACTTGGCAGCCGAGCACCCTCGTTTGTGTCGTCAGCTCTTGCCCAAATCAGAGGTTTGATGCAGTCTTCATCTATTAGCCCAGATTCTGTAGAAATGTCGAGGTTGCCTGCGCGCCTTACCAAACTGAAAGTGAGAAAGCCGCGTTCTGGGTGTGCGTGTGGAGCTTGCGTACCACAGAAAGAACTACCGCCTGTTGCATAATCTGTAGAAAGTAAAGTATAACAATTGATTAATTAACTATCAATGCTATGGACCATCCTTCTCTTAATATAGATGGCCGTGACAAAGGCTCAAAGAGCCGATGGAATTATGCATGGAACCATCCATGCATGACATGAAGATTCTCATAAAGTTGAGAATCCTCTAGTCCTTCTAGGCACCACCCCCTTTATCCAACACTTCCATGCTAGTCGTCATTGCATTAAGCGTTATGTACGTTGCAAGTATATATCCAGAAGCGAACGTAAACCAAGTTTCTGCGCCGTCGCTCGTCCGAGCAGTATTTTCCTACACCCTCTAATGCAATTCGATTCAACCGACTCCCAAACATGCGAGTGACTCTATCGTTGCGCTTCAAAATAAAATAACCATTTCGCCCTGATCCCCTGAGCGAGTGGCATAGGTCGTCGATGCATCCCCCTTTAACGAGCCTCTGCACGATAGCTCTGACTTATTGGAAGATAAGTCCAAGGCAGGGCGAGAGAAAGTGCTGTTAATTCCAGTCCTGTATGTTGACATTCGGTATCGTACACGTAGTCCCCCTAAATGTGTAAGTTACAAGCGAATGATATAGATCTGAGATATACTCGATCTTTAGAAAATGGTCAGCACCAAGAGACTCAAGAAAAAGAGTCTCTACAGAGCATTTTTCCTGCTCGTAGGTAGTACGGCGGTCCCATTGCCGGTAGCCTTGAGCACGCCGTTCGCACGACCATTGGCGAATCTATTGCCGTTCAATGAAGGCACTGCCTCGACCTTCTTCGCTAACATGTTGACCGTCTCCTCCTTCTTGTGTTCCATCTCCTCAAGCCCCGACTCCTCGGCCTCGGATCTGTCGTCTTTTGCAATCCTATACACGACGAGCCGGTACGCGACGCGCAGAAGGCAGAACAGCCAAAAGAGGTTGAGAGCCTGGAGCGCAGCCAGCAGCCCGAAAACGATAACATTAGAGATCCAGCATTTATACTGCTGTGTCTCCCAGTTAAGTTCGTAGGGGCCAACGGTTTGAAACTCGGTGAAGAGTGAGAAAATAATGCGCAGGATCTGGTAGTGTCGCAGGTAACTCCACACGCCTATACAGATGCCGAAGTACGGTCCTTGCATGGGGCTTTCGATATAGTTGAGTGATTTAGATGTCTACGAAAACAGCCTTGCGTTAGTGCCTTTCCGGACAGTTTCCGCGGAACACAAAAGGGATACATGAGCTACATTCAACTTACGGCCAGGAAGAAATCACTGATATCATGGGTCAAGTAGATGGCAACACCCATATAGGTGAAGTGGAACCGGTAGCTCAGGTAAATGAGGGCCAAAGTGACGATATGGTGTGCCACAAGCTCCTTGAAGTCCTTGCGCGGCTTCTCCATGCCCAGCACCAAGACAATAGCCTGCTGCGCCCAGTACGCAGCCTGGAACAAGTAGTAGAACTTGAAGACGGCCTCGTGGGTCTTGTGCGGGAAGGACTCGTACATGCCTCGCGTGTCGAAATACCATACCGGAGTTCGGCTCATGACATAGATGCCCGCCGGTCCCATGAGTGCAAAATAGAGGGCCGTGTACATCTGCTCCATAAAGCGTGCCTGCTTGCCACGCGAATTGAGGCCGCAGCGACGAGCCAAGGGGCGCAATAGTTCTTGCATGACGAACTCGCGCGTGAAGGACAGGACAATCGTATAGAAGGACACGAAGGCGATATCCCAAAGGCCCTTGCCGTATTGCGGAGGCGTGCCGGGCTCAGCACCAGTTTCGAGAGGCAGTTTGTAGGAGAGGAAGATGAAACGGTGGACGATGTTGGACTCGGTCGGATTGATGGCGTATAGGGAGAGGAAGGCGAGCAGGAGAAGTAGAGGAAGCGTCCAGGTGTGCTTGATGGCGAAGTGTTTGGAGAGACGCAGGAGGGAACGGATCTTTCTGCGCTTGGAGAACTTCTTCTGCTTGCTCAGCTGGCGCGCATGGCGGTTGGACGGCGTCGTTAATGTTGACGAGGGCGAGGGTGCAGCCATTGTCGCAGGTTAAAAGTGGTGGCACTATCATACTATGGCAGGTTGAGGTTGAGGTTGAGGTTGTCGAGGAGTGAGGTCTCGGAACGTCGGAAGGCAGTGGCTTCAGACGAGGCGCGATGTTTCGATTAGGTACTTGTACGCGTGCGATACAATAAGAGCGACGGGACTCAGATTGTTCCAAATTCTCTTCTCAAGTTCCAAAGATGCTAAAGCAGTGAAGACGAAGAAAAAGGACGAACAAAAAGCCCGATTACTTGGAGAGACGAGGGAAGATGGCGGATGAAGCTATTTTGAGGTTTAAGGTCTAATTTAACGGTCTTTTACTCCGACCGCGTACTTGTTCTAAATTTATTGGAACCACCTTACATATTAACCAATTATTGGCGGGCGAAGATCCAACACCTGTACGCGGTGCCCACTACGAGCCTGCAACTCCGAATCTGCAACTCTTTTGATTGGAGGGTGTGATATGGCACTAAGGGGACTTGGAGAGGCCAAAATCCACCGAGTGGTAAACCGTAAATCCGTTGTGGATGATGCAAAAATCATGAGAATGCGCACAAAAATTCCTAAGGAACGCGTCTTGCGAGCGTGAAAGTCGTGTATTACTCACTCATTTAAGGAGACTCTTGTATTGAAAAACTGTATAATCTAGAGGAGGTTTCTTATAATATAGGGCCTTAAATAAGGTAAGTGTTGTTGACGGTAGGGGTCCCCTCTACCCTCAAAGCGGGAAACGGCAGGCGGCTCAAGCGGGAGACGGGAGACGGGAGACGGCGCGGTTAGTTTTGCCAGAAGTCACGTGCCCTTTAAATTTTCGCATTAAGCACGCTAATAATTACATCTTTGTATATACTCTGTCTCTAAATCCTTGTTGCAAGCTAGGAACCTTCTCGTTTGGTTTTTTACTAATTTGTAAAGGATATTGTTCACCTGGTCTGGGAGACGTATGATATATATATATATATATGTATGTATACGCCATTCTTACACATCAGAAGACCGTAGGGCCACTCTACGTTAATTTAAAGAGATAATCCACTTCTTAATAGACTCCTCTTTAGTCTTTAACAATTTAATGTAGTTTAGATGTATATTCACTCACTTAGGCCACCTATTACGTTAATGCTACAGGGTAGCTTTAGGAACGTCGTGGTGTCGCTTTGCGCAATTCCGTTATTCAACCGTATGTGAACGCGTAACGTACCCCCCACCGAGCGACGCGCCTCGCGAACCAGCTCAGTTTACCATCAATCTTCTACTCAACAACCCATTTCTTCATCAAAACAATGCCAAAGCCCACTCAAAAAAGACCTAAACTAAGAAGGCAGTGTCGTACTTGCTATAGCAATTAATGCATCACGCTTCCTACCACGTACCTCACAACCGTTTTCTCCGCCCCACTGAACAGTCCACCCTACGGACATTGCGCACGAGGAATTGCCCACCTCACCTCCATCTCCACCTCCACATCCACCTCCTCCACCATGGAGGACAATCCCGAGAAGTCGCAGAAGATGAAGGGGAAGGCGCCCTCGAGACCGCCAACACGATCGCCCAATTCTAGCTCTAGCATGAACGTGAATAGGCCGCTGCACATGCAGACCGCTAATAACAAGATGATTATTAGGAAGGTGAAGAGGAAGAGGAAAGGCGACGGTCCACTGAAGAACTTGGCTCGCTGGCTGCTTGACAATCAGACTGGTACGTCCGCAGATGGCTTTTCTTTGAGCCACCCTACTGGAGACATGGCAGGAGCTTGAATTCCCTTCTCCCTGCCTCCCCCACGTCTCTTGCGCTGGAACTCGAGCCATTGCTGACTGACAATGTGGTAAACTCAACAGGCCTCTCTTTCAATCTCATCGCCCTCCTTTTCCTCACGCACATTTGCATACCCTCGGCGCGGCCATACATGTCCAAGTTCTTCACGCTATCTCACTACAACCCCAACACCGGGAAATATGGTGCCGGTCATGACGACTTCTACTTCATAACCTTTTGCATCGTGCTCTTCACTGGCCTTCGTGCAGGCTGTATGAAATATGTTCTAGCTCCGCTAGCCAAACTATGGGGGATATCTAAGAGGAAGGTAGCCACTAGATTCTCCGAACAAGGATGGATGCTAATTCACTACAATGTGTTCTGGTCCCTGGGCATGGTATGTCGCACTGGATCTCCCTACGCATGCCGAGTTGCGTTTGTGATTGACTCTTTCTAGTACATTTACTACAAGTCGTCATATTTTCTCAACATGCAGGAGCTGTGGACCGACTGGCCTCAGAGAGAGCTTGATGGGCTTACGAAGGGATACATACTGGGGCAATGGGCTTTCTGGCTACAACAGGTTCTCGTTATCAACATTGAGGATCGCCGGAAGGATCACTGGCAAATGCTGACCCACCACTTCGTCACTATCGCCCTTATTGCTGCGTCATATGCGTACCACCAGACTCGGGTCGGCAACCTGATTTTGGTGCTGATGGATGTTGTTGATTTGATTTTTCCCGTAAGTCATGCGAAATTGCACGACATGTGACCCTGCTGATAACTAAAACAGCTTGCCAAATGTCTGAAATACCTTGGCTTCACCACCATTTGCGATATTTTATTCGGCGTGTTTATAATCACGTGGCTTCTCTCGCGCCACGTGTTCTACCTTATGACCTGTTGGAGCGTTTATTCCGACTTGCCTCGACTGATAACACCAGCCTGCTACAAGGGTACTGCGGACAATCTCCATGGCCCGTTCCCTGTCCCTTCCGGCTGGTCTCATCTGTTTGATCCCTTCCGCGACTCCGCGGGTACTGTCTGCTGGAACAATAATATCATGTTCGGCTTTCTATCTTACCTTCTCATCCTACAGGTCATGATGTTCATGTGGTCCGTCTTCATCATCCGAGTCGCGGTGCGCGTGCTTAAGGGCAACAGCGCCGAGGATATCAGAAGCGACGAGGAGGAGGAGGAAGATGAGGAGCAAGAAGAGTTCGAGTATGAGGAGGCCCAGCCCATCGAGGAGGAAGTCGGCGTCGAGGCCATTGACTTGAAGGGATGGAAGCGCCGCACTGGCGTTAAGAGGGCCGCAAGCTCAAGTGGAATCAGTTTATCCGGGCACAGTGATCGTAAGGAGTTGCTGAACAGGATCGGGTGCGAGAAGCAAATTGACTGAGGAGCACTTCGGACAATGGTTTGCTCGGGCTGCCCCGAAACCTGTAGCTTGGTCAGTTAGCCTAATGCAGAAGCCCGCATGGGTGGATATTACAGCTCGAATCTGCTTCAAACACCTAAAGTGAGAGCAGGGTGATTCAGTGTTGGCAATAGTACACTAAAGCTTGGTAGTATACTAGCCGTAATACTGCTAGTACAAATCTTAGCAGTATCTTAGTAATACAATACATGATTTTAGTACAACTAAGCATATTAGACTAATATAATATAGATTTTTATACTACTAGTAGGTTACTAGTATGCTACTAGTATTAATTAGTAATATATAAATAGAGTAGTATACACATGATTAATATAAGGCTATTTTATATTATACTAATACTTATAAATACTTATAAATTAAGATTTCTAATAACTTATTCATATACTTAAATAGTATAGATTTTTAATTATATTAACTCTTTAATAAGGCTTAGTATTAATTTAAAGTAATAAATGTACCTATATATCTTATCTTATCTTATCTATAAGCTTATCTAGGCTTAATATAGTTATATGTAATCTTATTTATTACACTAACCTAAATATAGTAACTACTAGTCTAGATTAAGTTAAGGCTTGATTATAATTAGTTAAATGAAGATTATTTGTATTTTGATTTTGATTGCTAGTCTGTAATTAAACCATGAGTTTGATTATGAGTTAAAAATCATGATTATAATCAATTTTCTAACCCTAATAATAACTACTAGTCTAGATAAGTTAAGGCTTAATTATAATTAATTAAATCATGATTATTTAAGTTTGATTTTAACTATTAGTCTGTAAATTAAATCATGATTGTAATCAATTTTCTAACCCTGAAATCGTGGCTCCTAGGCCGACGTCTGAACCAACTTTCTTATTGTGTGCTTCGCGTGTAAATACCTCAGCTTCACTTGTATTCATTGCATAACTTCCATATAACTTCCATTTTCACCTGCCTATGCGCGCCGGCCACTGTGTGCTAAGCTTCAACGGGAAGGTATGTACAATGGCATCTCAACTTATACTCGGGCCGCCTTTAGAAAGTGGCTGGACAATGTGCGTTGGCGCTTCTTAAAAACCGGGACAACAGGTTATCAACTTCGATGCGAGGAGCGGCTTGTCTCTTCGTGGATCACGTACAATAAATACCCTGGCCATTATGCAAAATTAAGCAACTGCTAGAGCGGTAGCCCACGGCCGAAAAAGCTTATCACAAGCTCACGAGGCTTGCGATTCAGAAGAGGCGGTTCTGTGGATCAAAGGGATTGGATAGGCGCAAACAAACTCGAAGATACCCCGCGGGCCTTGTCTTGTCCCATATCAACCTTCCTCATAGGGCTTGGCGCCAAGTAAAGGTGCAACGGTAACGACATCCATTGAGCTGCCATTGAGCTGCCAGTTTCAGGAATCTACCGAATCACAGATCTCGTACGGAGAGGGATCGTCGAACTTCGAACGTCGTTGCATGGGAGCAAAGTTGGAAAACAATGGCGTACCAGTGCAACCTGCACTCATGTTATCCGTCCATACAACGGCCAACGACGAGACGATATCAATATCTAGCCATCCCGGCAATCGTAAACACCGGTCACCAGCATATTTTCAATTGGGTTCATGCTGCTCTGAAACGTTCGTACAATCATCTAATCATCTTCTGATCGTTACGAGGTCTCCTTCGTCCTTCCTAACTTCCTTCCTAACACGGTACGATACAGACGATGCAGTGGCACGAATGCCTTTCCCTCCCGATGAAGAGAGATAAGGTGAACCGAGGCAGAGATTCCAAAATTACATATCTCCTGGCCATGCTTATATAGGAGAACTTATATAGGAGAGGAGTTCCCCTTCAGGAGCATGTTGTAGAATGTGGTACATTGTTCCCCGAAACTCTCAAAAACTCTCAAAGTTCCAGCGCAAACCAGAACGGTAGAACAATCATGGTGTTGGGTTTTCGCAAACGAGCGGCCGCGCCGGTCGTAACTGAAGGACGCCTTCCATCAGACGAGATCGAAACCGGTCATGCAAGCGGTGTCGACGATGCTGCATTCACTGTCGAGTCTGGAGTGGATCAGCTGAAGAAATTCAAGGCTGCGCATCAATGGGATTACAACTTGGATGCCGATGAGATTCAAGCAGTAAACAATGCTGTTGATAGTGGAGATGTCGAGAAAGAGGCCAATTTCGAGCACGCCTTGCTCGAAGAAGATTCTCCTTATTTCGAAGTCCGCGCTGCGGTCCGCAACTACGATGAGTAAGTCTCCATTTGAATTGGCATATGCTTAGAAGTTAGAATTTGTGCTCACCACCACATAGGGAGATGCCTGCCAGCACTATCCGAGCATGGGTCATTGGGATGATTGCAACCACGATTGTCTCGGCTGTGAATCTTCTGTTCTCTCTCCGCAACCCGTCAATCAGCATCTATGTTTACGTTGTTCAATTGTTGGCGTATCCCGTCGGAGTGGGCTGTGCAAGGGTAAGTCCTACGCAAATCAAATATATGTACAAGAGCCAACTTTATGTCCATAGGTCCTGCCAAACCACGAATTCAATACCTTCGGTCTAAGATGGAACTTGAACCCTGGGCCATTCCACATCAAGGAGCATGCCATCATCGTCATGATGTCAAACGTTTCTATCCAGGGCGGTGTCGCGTATGCCACTGATGTTCTTCTGGCACAGCAAGTATTCTACAAACAATCCTTTGGTTGGGGATTTCAAATGCTGCTGGTTATTACTACCCAGTGCCTCGGGTTTGGAATGGCAGGTATAGTTCGCCGTTTCCTAATCTGGCCCTCGGCCATGATATGGCCACAGACCCTTGCCAACACAACCTTGATGTACACCCTTCACGATCACTCTCCGTCAGACCCTGCTCATTCCAATGGATGGAGGATTGGCAGATATAAGTATTTCCTGATCGTCTTTTCAGCAAGTTTCGTCTGGTACTGGTTCCCAGGTTGGATCGCTCAGGGACTTACTTATTTTGCGTGGATCTGCTGGATTGCACCAAACAATATGGTCGTCAATCAAGTATTTGGAAACAGTTCTGGCTTCGGGCTTGTACGTTGCGAGTTTTCTTCCAACTTTTGCAGAGCTGACAGGCATATAGATTCCGATTACCTTCGATTGGACTATTATCACTGCATTTGTTGGCAGTCCGCTTCCCTACCCATTCTTTGCCATCGTGAACACGATGATTGGAGTAGTCGTTTTCTTCTTGTTAGCAGGTCTTGGCCTGAAGTACACTGGCGCTTGGTATCAGGACTATCTTCCAATTGCTAGTGTAAGTTGTATCCTCAAACCTGATATTCAACCCATGCTGAACGCCATTGTCAGACTCATGCCTTTGACAACACCGGTGCGCACTACAATGTGTCTCAGATCCTCACTCCTGACTTGAGACTGGATGTGGATGCTTATAAAGCATATTCGCCATTGTTCCTTGGAACTTTCTTCACGCTCTGCTATGGCACCAGCTTTGGTGCGCTGTCATCCACTATTGTTCACACTGCACTATTCCACGGTCGTGAGATCTGGCAGCGAGGTAAATTGGCGAGAAACCAGGATGCCGATGTTCACTTGAAGATGATGAAGAAGTATGTCGATACCCCGGATTGGTGGTACTACCTCTGGTTCATTGTTCTTTTCGCTATGTCACTGGTTACTGTAAGTTCCTTCGCTCTGTTCACAAAGCATAAACTAACAATTTTTAGGTTCTTTACTGGGACACGCATCTAACATGGTGGGCAATGTTGATTGCAATGGGCTTGGCTATTGTATTCTTGGTCCCAATTGGAATGATCCAGGGTATTACTAACACCCAGTAAGTCACGCTAGCTTCATATCCTCTTAATAGGCACTGACTTCATTCCAGAGTCGGTCTCAACGTCCTGACCGAGTTTATCGTCGGTTATATGCTCCCAGGTCGCCCGATTGCAATGATGCTGTTCAAGACCTATGGCTACATCACCATGGCCCAAGCCCTTTACTTCCTCCAAGACATGAAACTGGGGCACTACTTGAAGGTTCCACCCCGTGTGACCTTTGCATGTCAAGTCTCCGCCTGCGTCTGGTCCTGCATTGTGCAGGTTGCCGTCTTCAACTGGGCTCTCGGGTCCATCGATAATATCTGCTCGCCTGACCAGGTAGATGGCTACAGTTGCCCGGGTGCATCTGTCTTCTACACCGCCTCCGTCGTCTGGGGAGTCATTGGCCCAGCCCGCATATTTGGTGCTGGTGCACTTTACTCCTCCCTCCAGTACTATTGGCTTTTAGGTGCCGCACTCCCAGTCCTCACATACTTCGCCGCCAAGAGGTGGCCGTTATCCCCACTTCGCTACCTTCACTGGCCTGTCGTCTTCAGCGGCAACGGCCAGATCCCTCCCGCTACAGTTTTCATCTACTTGTGTTGGGGTTCTGTCGGCATGTTCTTCAACGGATTCTTGAAGCGCAGGTACCGCGGGTGGTGGTCACGCTACAACTACATCACCTCAGCCGGCTTGGACACAGGTTTGTACATTGCTACCATCGTGATCTTCTTTGCACTAGTCCTGCCGCAGAAGGTCAATCCGCCTCAGTGGTTCATGAACCCAGCTGTTGATGGTAATCCGAACATAACCAACGCGTTTAATAACTTGGACTCGACTGGTGCCATCACGAAGACTCTTGCTGACGGCGAGACTTTTGGTCCCCCTGCGGGCTCGTGGTCTTGATTCCCGAGTTGTCAATATGGAGAGATTCGTGTCGATCGTTCTATTGCCGAGGGCTTCTTGTGATAGGTGGTCACTAATGAGGAAAAGACGTAGGTCTTCCACTGAGTGTCAAAGGATGTTAGTGAATTTAGTGTGACTGGTGGTTGCGATGTGGGTAGTAAAGTGTCAAAGATGATTTTAGGTTCTTTTATATTAGTTTAATTTAGTCTACTATCACAACTTTCGCTGCTAAAGCAGTCTTTGAAAACAACCTTTGTAATTGTGGTTTCTTGGGTGATAGATTGCATGAGCATACCTTTTGAAGAGAGACACGATGTAGTCGTGTATTCATTTCATTTCCTCATTTAATCAGATATTGAATCTTAACTTGTTGATTATAGCTTGTTGTCTCAGCTGGATCTCAGAGTTTCATCTAATCATATATCAACACCTACCAACATTAAATCTACAGTCACTACAATAAAAAGCATTTCCTCTGATTTACATGGCAGACACCTCTTCACTAGCACCATGCCACCTATGCCTTTAGAACTAACACATCGTAAGCAGCGCGTTCACTACGAGGAACAATGGATTAGTTCCTCCTATTGTCACATCCTGTTCCCTGATGATGCCATTGTCTAATCGTACGTCAGGTGTGGATAAAGAACTCCTTTCTCCCTTTCGTTAGATACTAGCTTGCTAAGAATAGGCAAGGCTAAGCAACGCTTGCTGAGCGCTGTCCTAGGACTGTTTTTGTTTTTGCAAGGACGATAGGCCAAGCTGTTTTGACGTCTGAGGAGTTCCACTCTCGGACTCTGAACGAGTAATATAGCAGCTCCTTTGTCTCTTTGTAGGGCATTTTAGGACAGTCAGTTTTTAACTATGCCTCCCTTCCACTCAGAATTTCAGAAGACGTATCTTTGTAATGGCTTTTGGGAGATCGTGGCGGAATTAAAGGAAGTGAATGCCGCGCCTTTGTCCTCCTTAGACCCCGTCCCTATTCTTATGAAATCCATTTATATAAACCCCCTCCTAGCCCTCCATCTTCCATTCCATCTTTATCCTCATCATCATCATCATCATCATCATCATCAACGTTATATCCCCAAATTACACAGCAGGCGGTCTGATCCTTCCTTGATCTTAATCCACCACTAACCGGCAAATACGATCTCTCTCTCTATCCAACAATCCCAGCACATCCCCTCTCCAATCCCCGCGATGTGAAAATACACCCGCGTCCGCTTCTCCTGCGGCCACATCATAGGCACGCAGACCGAGTGCCTCCTTGCCAGATTTATTCACCTAGTGGACTGCCCGGACTTCGTGGAGGAGCTGGAGGAGCTGGAGGAGCTGGAGGAGATCATGCACCTGGCGTGCGTGTTTGCCAGGTGGAGAAGATGGCGAGGAGGCTGGAGGAGGAGAAGAAGGAGAAGGAGGGGGTTGAGAAGAAGGAAGAGTGAAGAGGAGGGGTTGGGAAGCTAGATAGAGAACGATAAGTGGGATATGTTTATTTAAGTTTTTTTTTTTTTAAAATCTTACTTTGTCTATATGTTAGATGAACTTGCGATATATTCTAGGACCGTTATATTATAACTTAATTACCTTATTCCTAATTAACATAATTTTAAAGATAAATTTAAGGTATTTAACATAACTATTTTATTTATCTATTAGTTTGTAAGTAAGATGTGATAAATAAAGGGTGGTGCCTGTTCCCGGAGATCCTCTGTTTGGAGAATTTATGAGAACCTTCATGTTCACGCATGGAAGATTCTGTTCTGTGAGAATATGAGAATTCCACAGAGACGACGGCTCAATGCATGAGGGTTCTTAAACCCTCACAAACGCCGTATCAACTACAAATAGAGATTCATAGCTTAGATAGTTTCATTCAATCAATTCATTCTTTTCAATTCTGCTGAGCTACTATTGGTGACTACTTTCTACAGATTCCATGCATGACAGACTGGCTCTTTGAGCCTTTGTTTGTTTGCCGCTCTCCATATTATGATAAGCCTAGTCTGCTAGATTAGATAAATTTACAATAAAAAGAGTTTTACTACACTATTCATTTCTACAGTTATGTGCCCGGAAGGCTACTAAACGGCATTATCCTGCAGAGTCTCAGCGTTCTGAATTCGTCCGCTGCAATTTCGACATCAGCTTTGAAGCTGTGCTGTGACCAGAGGCCTCAAGTAGACCAAAGCAAACGAACTCCCGAACATCCTCCTTAAGAGCAAATCTTGTCTCCTTTTTCCTAAGAAAAAAAGCACAGTTCTTTTCTTGCAAAGCCGACTGCAACTTTCTCTGCTGAAAATAAAGCAGAAAAGGCTTTTTTTGGATGGCGCTAAAACTCAAAAGTGAGCCCTTTGAGATTCCAATTATTCTCAGTGGCTATGCATAGGAGGCATTTTATGAAATCCAAACGAAGAATGTTATTTGTTTCTCATTGTTGCTATAAAAGGGAGAAGCAACGGAGGCATGGGACCATGTATCTAGAGCGTCGATAGGCCTCTGAATACATCAGCTCTCCCATAATGTTGGTGCCCCTCCTTGGCCACGTTTCATATCTGTAATAAGGGTCTAGAAATAAAACTAAAGTCGGACATATAGACGGAGATCAATGATCGAACTCAATGACCGCTGCGGATATGGGTTTACCGTTGACAAGGTTCCAGAACGTGAGGTTTTCGCCCTTACCACCAAATCGCACTTTCACCTTAAAGGAGAATTGGTAAACATTTTTCCTCAGCCTGGTGTTGTAAGCCATTTCGGCGTTAGGACCATAGTCAAAGCCCGCCTCGAATGTCGACAAGATGCGACCAACTTCTTCGACCCCTGTGACAAATTAGTTCAGACCCCGCATCTCAGTGTGAACGTAGCAGGAAAATCTTAGGAAGGCAGAGACATACTGAGATCAGTATTATATTCTGGGGCCTCATTTAACGATGATGAATAGAGCGTAATCCGCGAAGAGAAACGTCTACCCGGGTTGTAGGGCTGAAAACAATCATATGTTCTGAACGTGTCTTTGAACACCTCTTCGCCCTAAATAACATTTCCATCAGCAAGCTGAAGAATAGAATGATCAGGAACGACGATTAATTACATACTTTAGAGATCAGCCAATTTATTCAGCCATTGCAGTATTTTTTGTCACTGAACTCGTCAATGTAAGCCATTCCCTCTGGATCCTTACCCTCCCGAAAGGGCAAACATATCTCAAAACCATAATGCCGCCGCGCTTGCTTGATGCGAGGTGCGATTCCTTCGAGGCCGCGCAAAGCAGCGCCGCGGACAACAGCAGCTTGCCTTCAACGCATTAGCCGGCTGGAGATCAGAGATTGTGGACTTTACAACTTACGGATGTTCGGGACACATCAAGGTAATCTTCCCATTATGCTGGCACCATTCTGCCAGAGCTTTGTTGAGGTATGGCGACTCGGCGAATCCTCCGACAAGAATAATGCGCTGGATCGTGGAAGTCAGCATTACTTCCTTAGTTCTGTACCAATGGCCTCGCGGGGTAATACGTCGATCGCAGCTTTCTTCTTCTTCGCCTCCTTCACTTGCTGGCTCACTAATTTGGTGATCTCGGCGATCACGGGGTCGAACAAGCTTTGCATGTCTTCGCTATTGAAATCGGTCAGATCTAAGTATGGGAATAGGCTAATAAAACGTACAATGTGAGCTTTACAATACGCTCTTCGTCGTCATAATACTCCGAATCTGGAATATTGAGGTTGAGCGGACTCAATTCTTGTTCATCGTGATCGTCCTTGAGTCCAAAATCTCGTTTAACCATCTCAAAACATGTCATGAATTTGCTCCCCGGGCCCTTTTGTGCCAATGGGAGTTCGTCGAAAGTTTTTCCGAACCGTCTCGAAAGCAATGCATGTAGGTTTCGGTCGATGTACGTCGAGCCGCACTTGCCACCTGTAAAACGGGCACGTCATTATAATTCAATTTTCATTGGATTTGTTCCTGGGAGAGCGCCGGAAATGACTTACCCGTACCGATGCAAAGTTCGTCGAAGTCCAGGCGTGGTTGGACTTGGGTGATCGTGTACGTGGTTATGTCGACAGTCCCGCCACCGCAGTCACATACCATGATATGGTCGTTAGGCTAATCCCATCAGCATCTTCGTGGAGCACAGACAAGTACATAGACATGCCTTGATAGCGTTCAAAGCATTTGGACGTGAATATTTTTTCAATGTTGCAATGGCTGCGGCCTCTGGCTCTGCAATGGTGAAAATATCATCCCCTGGCCGGCTCCCGAACCCAGCACTCCTCGCAGCCTTCAAAGTTGCATCCTTCGCCTCCTCCGACCATATGGCAGGCAACGTAACCCAGCACTCCATAGGGGTCTTCTCATAGGTCGAATCGCTCATCTGCTGGCGCAACTTGAAGGATACGTATAGATACACCTCGCGCAGGAAGTCCTCGCAGATGCCTTTCGCATCGCGGAAATCCGGCAGTCGCATCATTCCAGGATCCGACATTTTCAAAAGCCCGGGATCGTCATGTTCTCCAGCGACTGCATTCTTGTCGAGCAGAAGCTTCGTCCATGAGTAGGAGACGAGCTCCGAATGGATCCCAAAGCCCCAAGCCGCGACGGCGCCATCTTCTTGCCCTTCTTCAACTGGTTCGTAACTGATGACCTCAGAGTTTTCCCTCTTGCATGCAATTCCTGTTGGGTTTTCTCTCTTGTATGCAATCCTCGTTGGGGTCTTCCAAGCTGTATAAAGCTCCCCAGGCCAAATCGAGATAATGTTGATATCATCTATATCGCTTTTGTCGGTGGTGACGTAGCTGACACCTGCGACATCATCAGCTCAGAACTACCTCTGGAAAGCGAAGCTGGAGAAGGTCAACGTGCCTGAGAAAGTGGTCCCGTAATCAATTCCGACAATGATTTTGTGCCGAGCCTCTCCCTGAAGGGATGTAGACTTTAGTTTTTTGCAGGGGCGTTTGCTGCCAGCCATGGTTGCTTGGTAATGAAGAGGAGATCTGGTTGACTGCTGTTTGTTGATTGTTAGTGTCTTAATCTTCTTTCAGTTCGACAGACTAATCATTGCAAAGTGGACACTTCTCTACTTTTCAAGTATTGTAAACATCGGTGCCTACTTTCCCTATGCAGTTTCAGAAAAGTGCCAGCATATTCTGTACACATGATAGAAGATGACAGCTTCCCATTTTGCAGTGGTGGCTCTCTCATTTCGAGATGATTCTGCATTGGAAGTTGGAAGTTGCTACCCTGCATTCTTCCCCAGACGATTCGGACAAATGCAGGCTTCGTGCCTGAAAATGGAATATTCTGTGCATGGTCTGATGCATATGCAGGCGTGCTGGCTCCTCACACTCTCAAAATATACCGTGTTTCACATGCAGGCACTTATCCGTGAGGGCGTATCATCAGATGCACGAGAGCTAAAAGATTGCCAGCTAACTGGATCCTGTTCAACTTCAGAGAATATTAGGACACTTAACTCTAATAGCACGTACAACCTTCCGTCAGGCCTCTTTTCACACTATTTAACAGCCCTCGGAGCTCATCTTATACTCTCGCATGTAAAAAGCCCGATTTCTAGACGTCCTCCAAAAATATGGCGGAAAGCCGTGAGCATAGAATGCCAACATCTGAGAAGTCGTGTAGACCCGAAGTTGAGTCTGGACGAATGTCCAACTTGGAGGAGCAATCGCATGGAAGGCAGGGAGAAATGGAGCGTCTCCCGGAAGAAACTTTAATTGATAAAGATAATAGCGCCGACCTGTTTTCGAAGCTTAATTTAAAGGATGTCGATAACCCCAAGGAAACAGCTACAGAAAAGAATCTTAAACGCTGCATCGAACAGATGAAATGCCGTGAGGCGGAGAGCATGCGCCAGGTCTTCGAAGCTAAATCGGAGAGGAACACGATCCAAGAAAAATACAACACGCTCATTCGCAAACAACAGGAGGAGTCCTTCAAACAGATGGAATCAGGCCGCTGGCTTCCCAGCGAGGAAAGCAAGGTCGTGGGCGACCTGCACAGAGTCAAGAGGGCCATGAGAAGCTGGGCCAAAAGCACGTCTGTCAAAGACATGTCACCAATCCAGACACTCGACGAGATAGATGTTGCCACTTTGATGAAGGACCTGTCACATGTGGTTTTGCTCGAGGACAACCAGCTTCCGAAAGGGCTCTCGGGGCCAAAATCCGCGTCGCTTCTCCTGAACGCCCTTCTCGCCCACGGCGTGTACATGTCGCTTTTTCGGAGCCCGTTATTCCTCTTCGCTGAGGAAGGCGCGCAGCATCTGTCGAGAGCTGGGCCGGCGGCGGCGTTGGATGAAATCTACGGATTGGCGCAAGCTTGTAAGTTGGCTGAGAACTGAAGAGGAGGGAAGCACTTGCTGATTTCATTACCGTAGCTAACGAGCAGGACGCGCATATCTGGCGCTCTCAAACGCTGCGGCTCTTGCTGCCTCCATTGGGAAGTGACAGTTCGGATGGGGAAAAGCACATGCGCGGCTGGACCGAGGGGTGGATAGCCAAGGTCTGCGAGCAACACGCTTCGAACTTCATAGCTGGTCCGGCTCGCCACCTCCTTGACCACGATGCCAAAGCCGACTGTGCCAAGAGGCTCATAGCAATCTACCGAGATGCAGCAACGCTTTCGTACCAGTTGTGGACGCGGAGAACGGCTATGAGATGCTTCACTTTACAGGAACTTGAGGATGGTCGCCCGACTTTCCGCGTCAATGATCCGTATAAGGTGCCACATACGTTAGTAAGGTGCGATGATGACGACGGCCACGAGGATGAGCTGGAACACAAGCCGATCACCGTGATTGTGCATCCCCTGCTGCTAGTCTATGGAACGGACGAATCTAGGGATTATGACCAACACAGAGTCTGGGCTCAGGCGGAAGTGTGGCTTGACAGCAGAACGTCTCCTGTGCCATGATTCAATGCCTGCGCAGGGAATTTTATCAACAGGGTGCAGGGCTGGTTATTGAGGATTGTATTGATTGAAGAAGAGAAGATCTATCTACGATGGAAAGTAGGGTTTATATACAGTAGGTTCTGGTTAAGCGAGCATAAGAGCAAAAGAGCGAATATTAAGGGGTACTACGTGAGGGCGTACAGATGCAAATACAAATGCAAATTGTAATCCTAAGAATCCACATGGAAGAGAGAACCATAAAGGATTTGGAGGAATTGGAAACGCTTCAGAGAGAAGGACCTAGAGGATCATAATGGCGAAAAGTCTTTGAAGACTTAGGTTGCGAATAATGCGCAGTTCGGCAGATTGTTCGTGGAGTACGAGGCCGTGCTCCCGGATCAAATGGAGAAGGCATGGACAAGGTTTTCTAGGCGCTGTGGCAGAAGTGGAGGAAAAAGAATGGGAGTGGATCTGTCGAGGGACGCTGGAAGGCCGCAGAAGCTAGCTGTGAAGGATGAGCTCTGGGATGTAGTCTGATGTACGAGTATAGACGATTCATTTTTGAATGTCTAATCTAGATGATATCCACTGTTTCATTCCGGTGTTGCTGGTGAAGCTTAAAGGCAACGTGTCTCGGCAGAGAAATCATCATCTCTGGTGAGGTTTATCTCCTACAAGTCCCCCGCCGTAAAGAGTGGAAATACGGCCGAACCCTCAGCGGCCATTCTTGATTATCGATGGCATTCACTAATGTAACGCAGGCCATATACCACAGACAAATATGTCAACGTCCCAGTTGTCTTTTTGGGTTCTAGAAATAGGCATTAGTATGCTTGGACAGAGGGCCCTTGATACTCGACATTACTCGACGTATTCTACAGTTTCTTGTTCTAAGAAATGCACAAACGGGTATATATTATGAATAAGCTAAATAAAAATAGGTAGAGGAATTTTATTCCTATTTCCCATGATTCATGCCTTTAGTGCGTTCCAGTAACTCAATAGAGAGCCCGAGGGACTGATTCACCCGGTCTTTAAATCTCGAACAGTCTTCACAAATTTCTCTCTTGTAAGAGCTTATGAAGATCACAGGGTTTGTTAGGGAAACTGGCGGCGCTATTTCATACAGCCTGCTCTTTTGCGACAGTGCGGCTAGTGCCTCTCGCTCACGCTCCAATCGTCTTGCCTCCTTGACTTCACTATGCGACTCCAAACATGTTATTTGGCTCTTGATGTTTTCATTGTCGTTCTCCAGGTGCTTCACTTTTCCCTCGTCATATTCGTCTCCAAGGAGTCCCTCATCTGCGTTCCAGAGTTCGCAGTCCAACCTGTTTTGTTCATTTTCCAACTTGCGTAGGTGACGGACTGTGGATGATGACCAATATATTTTAAGAAGCTGATCATCCACATCTCTAATGCCAGCTTGTATTTCCTGCGTTGGAACTCGCTCTTGTGGGAGGAAAACATGGCGGTCAATGAAGTATGCAATCAATTGCTTCTCGGCATGAGATGCGAAAAATCGACCTGGATAACCGCGATCTCGCTCAGAATCTTGAGATAAGTTATATCCAACTTCCTTTGCTACGCGCATAACTTTGCTCGTCCAGTCTTTGCCATTGACCCGAACGGATGGCCACTCCTCATGACCCCACCCACTCATAGCTGCGATAGTAGGATATTGGCCACCTCTTTCCAACATTGCTATAGCTTTGAACTCATTCTCGACAGGATATTTCGTGATAGGCCCTCGAAGCACAATTGAGAGCTCGTCAGGAGATCGTCTAAAGGAGTAATCCTGGCATTCTGATGCCGACGGCGGAGACCCGTACAAATTTTTGCTTTTAATATCATTATCAACCAAGAGACGTACTATCTTTTGCCGGTCGATGTTTCGGTTGAATGTGCTTTCTCTATAAATTGGCTCGCTTGCGGAGATCCCAAAGCGTCCGACTGCTCGTACGTGTCTTTCCTTCTCGTTTTTCCGCGTTGGTTGAGCAAGGTCAACGGCCCTGCATTTCTTGTTGTCACGCAAACTCTTATCTGCTCCTCCATTTATCAAAAGCTCCACATTATCAACTCTTCCCCATAGAGAAGCCTCCATGAGCGCGCTTCGGCCTTCGTGATTGATGGCATTGACATCGGCACCGTGCTCAAGAAGTAAAGAGACCATTGCTGAGCTCTCTTCTGTCGATGCCAAAATGAGAGTTGTGTCACCGCTTTTATCCCCTCCTTGGATAAACAGTGATGCGTCTGAGGAATCTCGCAGATATCTCTTCACCTCGAAAATATCGCCTCCAATACAATCCGATACAGCTTGGTAAATAGTCAGCTCTTCATAGGTCTCGCCTTTGCCCAAATTGATAGTCAGCGTCTCCTGGGCCTCTTTGTACGTATTCAAGTAATGAGCAGGTTCCTTGCCATGATGTCCGGACATTTTGCCTTTGAAGCAAGAATCGTCTGTTAATTGGCCATCTTCATCAGAGTCTTCATTTCGCTCTTGAAGAAACGAGATACTGACAAATCGGGCCTTTGACTTGTCGATCTCGTAGGCAATCTGGCCCGTTTTGAGGTCCATGGGAAAGCAAAGTCTGTATGATCCGCCACTGCCGCAATTTGACCTTCGTGATTGATTCTCATAAGAACGGAAGCCGTGGCCCTGGATATCTTCGCAATACGGACACCGGACAGATACATTGCGTTCATTCCACCATAAGACATCAACTTCAGGAAGAATTTCTCTTTGTGCCATGTCTAGCAAAGTAGCGGGCTTCGGAATTCACCTGCTGGAGCTGTAGTTCTTCGAAATGAATGATTAAGCCCAACACAGTTCAGCTTGTCTGTTATAGCAGATAAGGACGAGGTGAGGATTAGAGGAGGAGGTGCACTACGGCAGGATAGGTGTGTAGTTTCGGGGGTAATTGAAGCTGATATTTTGTCTATGTACTTTGGGGGGGGGGGGGGAATCTTAAGTATACGGTATTTGCCAAGCCCTATTCCCAAGGCCGCCTGGGTGTCTTGATGCCCAATATCCCACGTGACTAGCCACGACTCCTACAAGGTGCGTGGAACACAACAAGATCACGTGAAATACTGAGACGGAAACCCCTGGCTCTCCCAAAGTCTTCCTTTCATGGCTAGGCCTAATCTGCTTCGCTCCATCAGTATCATATAGTCAGTTGCAAAATCGGATTTCCCTTCGTGTGCAGGTAGGTCAGCAGGCGGAATGATTGGGGATGATGAGACAGAGGGATCGAGACATCGAGAGACAGGGGCCGAGAGATTGGAAAGTAAGGAGCTAACGGTTAATGTATAGAATTATCTATGTATAATCTGAAGATTCCCTTGGGTTCTCAGCTTCCTAAGAATCCCCCGACGTTTACGAGGTCATAACGCTTCATTCAACACGTACATCTATCTAGCTCCCTTTCCTATCTCGCGAAACCGCCAGAAACGGTCGTAGACAGCATCTCAGCTGTCTACGGCGTCGCCGAGCTGCACAACAGCAGCCAGATGCACGAGAACAACGCGATGATGTCCTGTTCCTGTGCGTCTATGGTGACAATTCATTCTCAGACCGAAAGCCGTTGCCACATATACTGCCGGCGGTTAATATTCTCCCCAGGACTCGGAAGCGGCCGTCTATCTTTCACCGACAGACGATGGATGTGCACCGAATCCTCCATAATAGCTCGTAGTGCCGCGAGAGCGGTGCACAATCGTGTCTAGGGAGTGCTCAGGGTCGATTCAAGGATAGCAATCCATGATGTCAGGACCCGTCAGGACCAACAATTTCGTATGCTCATTCCCCCTCATGCTCGGCGGGCCCGGGTACTTCCTCCCGATGAACTCCGTCCTCGTCGTCTCGGGATGAATGGATTTCTCATAGTAATCGCCCTCGTCGTCGGCGGTCCGCGCATACGCCACCACGGCCGACAAGCTGCTCGTCAGGATGCCCATGAAGTAATCCGCCGCCACCAGACTCTCGTACTCCGTCACCGCCTTCTCGTCAAAGCTCAACGCCTCGATCTTTTCGAGTGTTTTTGGTTGTTTCGCAAGCACGCTGTATTTATCATGGATCACGTATCCTAACGGCTCCAACTTCTCGCGGAAGGTTTTGGTCGCGCTCGCGCTCCCGCAGCTGACATAGACATCCTTGACGACCTGATTGTCTTTGCGCAATTTCTCTAGCTCTTCGGTATAGAGGGCAATCTGTGTTTCCGCATCCCCGAATTCCCTGGGCCAGTCCGCTTCGCCTCGCAGATGTATCGCCACGACGGGGCCATCGCTACTCCGCTTCAGCGCATCGAAGACCTGCTTCCCGAATCCGAGCAGCGTGGTATTGTACCTCAGCGTCCTGAACAGATCTTTCTTGAGATCCGTCTCGAGCGAGGCAGTGTAGTTCCAGGCCAGATACGGATCGCCGTACACGATCCGGACGGGCTTCTGCGCGCTAATTCCGCGGCGAGTGATGTTCCCTCTTTTCATGGTGTCGTCGATCAGCGTGCGAAACGTGCCGTTCAGGTGGCTGGGGTCTAGGTATTTCCGATACTTGGCCTCGAGGACCATGTCGATGTTGCTGGTGTCGTTGCATGGACGTACTTTCAGCTGCGGGCAGGCGGTGGAGAGGGAGTGTTGGAAGAGGTCGACGTCCCAGAAGTCGTCAGGACATTGTTCGTTGAGGTAATTTAGCAGGTTGCCGTCGGTGCGTGTGGCTATCGGGCTGAGCTAGGTTGTATTAGCTTTGTTGGATTTGGGGTAACAGAGAGGAGGACGGGGGAAGAGGGAAGAGGAAAGAGGGGTATTACAATAACGCCGGCGCCGGCGGAGATGGCGAGGCGTAGACATGTCTGGATCCTGTTCCGCGCATTGCTCAGGCCGCCTTTTATGGACGTCTTCGAGGGGCCGGCGCGGTTGTGGCAATGGAGCCAGAGGCCCTCTGTCCAGTCGGTTGTGTCGCAGACATGGCGGAGGGACGGAAAATGGACGGTGGCCGAGGAATGCGACGAGGGAGGAGAGATGCTCGGAAGATGGTAATATGACGAATTGAGGCGGCTGAAAGGAATGTAGAAGATGGCGAAGGCGAGGAGGACGAGGAAGACGTAGAAGACGAGGCCGGGTCTCGCACGTATCCTGGCGAAAGAGAGCATAACAAGGTCAAGACAGCGGGAAATGGCAAGGAGCGGACAGAATAGAAATTCCCGCGCAAAAGTGACAAATGAGGAAGTGAGATGAGATGAAGTCTTGGGAGGGGGAAGATGGAGAAGAGGGAGAAGGAGGGAGCAGTAATTCAGTAATTGTATAATTGTATAATTGTATAATTGTATAATTATATGTAGATTATACATAACTACCTGCTTAGATTCTGTAGGTGAAAATCGATATGTCTTATCGCATCTTATCGCATCGGCGATTGGTGGCTGATCCTGATTGGTCATCGTCATCGTGACTTTAGTGCTGATTAAGGCTGACATGTGGAGATTGGCAAGGCTGAGATTATGTATGTACGAATAGTATATAGCAGTAGCCTTGTTGTCAAAATTAGCCAAGGTAAATAGTACAATGAGTGTCGTATATGATACATAGACATATGCATAGCAAAAGTACTTGATCATAATTATTCATACCCAATATGTACATGGATTACTTAGGCCGGTACTAATACTTAATATGCAGTATCCAGTACTCAGTATCTTGGGAAATGAAGGCTGAGAGTGCCCCCTTCCCCTGCCGAATCCATTTCTGCTAAATCCCACAGAGGAAGACGAAGACTCTCGCTGAGCATCATTCAGCCCGGCAGAAAAAGCCGGTACCTATATATGTCTCGGCATGCGATGTTTGAAGTCATTTAGCAGTTAAGATGTAAGGCAGCATCATTATTGTGAGTTTCTCCCCATAATCTCACACTTCTTTTGTATCTGTCGCGCTTCTGCTTCATATTTCGAGTCTGCCTTCTTTCCCCGTTTCTTCTCCTACAGCCTTGGTACGGAGGGAAAGGGCTCCTAGAGCCGCGGCAATATGAAGCCTCGAGCTGTATTTTCGACATCTCTTTCTCTTCTCTCCTCACTCAACATAGGTGAGCATCTCATGAGAGTCTACCCTCCTTCCAGTCACTGATAAACGCGCAGCACATGCTATAACATGCGACATCTCAAATGTGACCATCCAGACGCAAGCCGACATCGATTCCCTACTTAGCCGCGACTGCACAAGCCTCTCCGGTGACCTCGACCTCCAAAATGCAACGGGCGGCCTCGATCTCTCCGGCGTCGAGGAACTCAGCGGCTACCTCGGCGGCCGATGCTCCTCTTCGCACGGCTGCAACCTCACGAGCCTCAGCAGCTCCACCCTCAACAATCAGTCAGTGATCAAACTGGATTCCTACAGCAAACTCCGCTCCATATCCTTCGGCGCCCTCGCCTACTATGGCGAGATCACCCTCACGAACCTGTCCTCTCTCGAGAACGTCACCCTAGGCTGGAGTAATGACACGGCCAGCGTCGCCGCAAACGGCGCCCTCGGTGTCCCCTCGCACGTCCAGATCCAGATCTCGGGAGTGCCCGTGCTATCGCACATCTCGGGGCTGAATCTCAATAATGGCGACCGCGCTATAATACTGAACATCTCGGCGCCAGCCCTCGAATCGTGTCCTCTGGCCATCACGAAGGCCGAGCACATCGTGCTCTCTAGCGGCGGCAAGAACGGCTTCGACTTCGACCTCTCTAGCTTAATAGAGGTGAAGGATATCGATATTAGCGGCGGCGACAGATGGACGCTAAATGCGTTGCAGAGCTTCGGCACCCTAGTAGTGCATGGCAAAGGTATGAATGAAATCGGCGTCCCGTACTACAATGTATCAAAGGGCGGTATTGTTCCTTCAATCAATCTGTACGATAATCCCGCCCTCCAATTCATTAACAGTAATGCATTCGCCGCGATTCCTGTTTGGAAGACAATCCGTCTCAGCAACAACACGAAGCTAGAACAGCTGCTTTGCTTCCAGAACGTCACATCAGCCACAGGAGTCGACATCGAGGGCAATATCAAAGAGTAAGCTATCCCATCGCTCTAAAGAACCACGACAGATATTGCCTATTGAACTGTCCTAACGACAAGGTAGATTCCACTTCCCGCAGTTGAAGTCAGTCGATTCCTTCAACGTCCTCAGCCACATGGATGGCCTCAACTGTAGCGAAACCGACGCGAAGAAGCTGGCGGATCCCCAGGTCTTTGCACGAGCTGGATATGTATGCGGATCGATAAATGCCGCGACAACGATACACTCAGATCCAGGAGCAAAGTCAGGAGCAAAGTCCGGAGCAGATACGGCAGTTAGGCCCTCCTCCATCGCGCCCTTTGCCTGTGCGCTTGCTGCTGCGCTCTTTGCGCGACTCTAGGATCTGATTAAACCTGCGAGACTTATAGAAATCATAGAGCCAGCATTATTCCCTCGCAGATCTTGTGCAAGATTGAACCTGTGAACAAGATAAGCCCGTATCGTTGATCCTGGCATCTCCCACCCTGGCAATCCTCCTCTCCAAGAACCAAGCCCGACGAACTTCAGACCTCTGTTCAAAACAACATTATCGATCGCGCCATACCGGAGCATGAATTTTAAGCCCTTGTTCCCACCTGCAGTCTCTGCCTTGCCACCATGTGTGTTGATTTCGGAGCAGAGAATCAGGAATATGAAGGCTCGAGCTGCTGCTTGTCGTAAGTCGGAGTAGTAGTGAGCAGGGCAGAGGCCACAGGGTCCGCGATGCTCTGACTTACGTGCCTACTAATGAAGACTTCGAACGGGATGGAGAGTAAGCATCCCTTCACAGTCATGCTACACAAAGCATCGACGTCTTTGTGATCAGCATTCTGTTGACGCCAAATCGCGCTGCATTTACGTGGTCTGGGTACGAGACCGACACGGCACCGAGCGTGCGTGCGCAGGGGTGGTTTCTGGAGTCGGAACTGGATTGCTTCGAGTTTATTCATGAGTCTGCTTTCAGATTGATAGACAGAAAGATGTCAAAGCAGCCTGTGAGAGAAAGTGGACAGGCTGACAAGTGTCCAGCCAAGACTGACCTCTTTGGCAGTGGCTGTCTAGGCCAGGTTTGAGTGGAACCTGTCTTCCCCCATGGACGAGTTTCGATTGGGGGTCTTTCATGGCAAGCGTTCCTGTACGCCCCAAAGGAAGAGGGGAAGTGGAAGGTGAACGTCCTGAACCTGTCATCTGCATTGACAGGAGCTGGTTTTGGTACGCATCAGTGGCTCAATCCGTTGATCCATATCCAACCCTTCAGAAACTCACAGGAGATGCTCTGGAAGCGAAGTCGCTGCATCTGCACTCTCAGCCAACTGGAACAGGAGTGCCATCTTCTTCAAACGAGGAGAAACATCGATTGAAAGTCTCGAATCTTTTCGGAAATGCCTTGGTTGGTATGCAGTCTCAGCGACCGATTCTCCTCCCTGGAGCTCGACTGCTATACCCTGTTCCTCTCTTGAAAGCCCTCATGTCTGATGCCGATGATGAGGTAGCCCTTCGATCTCATTGCAATCCCTTTACCGACGAAACGATTTGATGACGACTTCAAACGCTTGTTCCGTAGCTCTTGAGGCGAGGTATTAGGAGGGATGCCGCTGCTAAACAAGCGCCATGGTGTAGAATGGCATGCATCTTAGGATTGCAGGATAATCCCCGGGGAGTTATACGGATTTATACATCCGCACGTCAGAACACGACCATGTACTCAAAATCCAAGAGTACCTTCAACCGAACGGTCGCGTAGCTGGAGTTCCTTTTGGTGTAAATCGGACAGGTGCCGTTATGCGACATATGTGGCAGGAATTATTGGCAAGCCTCTCTTAAGGGTGCCTATATTGACGGTGAAGGGATGATCGTCACTAGCCCTATGTTATCACTCGCCAAGCATGTCTGCGCCAATAATATCTGCGGCGGACTTGGAGGAATCATGGGATTAGGCGTAAGCCATGATATATGTTCAACATAGGAGTAAAGCTGATTGACATAGTTGGGATCCAACGGCAATAACACCTAGTCACCAATCTTTGGAAGCTGGGAGGGAAATTCAATTTAGTATCTGCGACTAGAAGAAGGTAGCATCATAGCTGGGTTCCGATACTCTGTGGATTCTGTAAGTCTCAAGCTCACTTTCAAACCTCCACTCTTCCCAATTTATCAACCCATATTCGAATGGAACGTTCTCCGACACCTTTCTCCTCGAAGCCAATCCTGACTTCCCCCCTCCATCCTGCTCTGATCTCGATAACCTCTTCATCTCCCCTCCCTCTCTCCTCGAATACCCTAGCCACCACCCAAAACCCACTGGGCATGGACAGCAGACGACACAATACAGACCCCGCCAACATCATCATCCCATCCGACCCTTCACACCCAACAGCCATGATCCGCAAAGTCCGCCCTTCCTCGAACACACCACTCTCCCTACCCACAAGCCCCCCCCTGCTCTCCGATCCCATTAGCCCAGACTCTGCTCATCCGACCCGCCGACGCCGAAGCCGGAGCGCAGATGCTCTCCGGCCAGCCCGCTCATGAGGCCGCCTGGGACGCTGGTGTCGCCCGCCACGCACATGCTTCGCTCCCATGGGCTTTTCGCGGACCCGGAGCGAGTCGATATCACGTCCACCATGGGTTTCGGGCCGTCGGCTGAGGTCGCTGGGGAGCGGCATGCGTCGGGGCCGGGATGCGGGTTTGAGTTGCACGCGACTGGAGGGGGGTTGCGGGGTTGTATGTGTATGTGTATGTGTATGTGTATGGACATGGGGAGTCTACTTACTGTGTTCTAGAGCTTCTGACGAGGAGAGGAGATGGGGAGAGGGGCTAGCCTGTCCTGTTACGTAGGTGACGACAGTTACGTTGTGGTTGGTTTGGACATTCTGCTTTCGGGATTGATCTGGAAATTCGTCTTGGAGATACGTACGGTATTGCAGAAGAGAAGAAATGGCATGTTTTGCACTACTTGTTAACATGTGAAAGCGAAGCCCAGAAACATATATGGCCCGTTTCAACGTCGCGATGCGGATCTGTGACAGTGTTGCTGGAGGAGGTTCATATAGAGGGGGAATGGGATACACGAATGCTGGATGTGTTCGGGCGCAGATCAATCTAATTCATACGACTTACTATTATGTGTGGTAAATAATTGTAAAATTTACCATTCTTAACTTTTATATCTAATCGTCGGACCCAAAACTGAGCTCCGCTCAGGGTCGGAGGAAGCGATTTGGGACGGCGGAAGCGATTTGGGACGCCTCATGAAAATATAGAACATGAACTTTATATGTAGTATAATGAAAATATGTCACTCTACACTTAATTTACTATGAAAGGTACTAAATATAATTAAAATCTAGTTCCTAA
>Ga0209512_1000585_pt1 | contig 57208 bp, 53 predicted proteins | sample frozenSSSSmetaG_FD_184142 | JGI IMG/M metagenome (GOLD analysis project Ga0209512, IMG submission 184142) | Glacier valley bacterial and archeal communities from Borup Fiord, Nunavut, Canada, to study Microbial Dark Matter (Phase II) -... | ecosystem: Environmental > Aquatic > Freshwater > Ice >...
TGTGTAGGATGAAGATCATACTGAACCGCGAGTTCTGCAAGTGTCTTCTGCTCCTTTAACGCTTCTAAGGATACTTTCGCTTTGAATTCTGCGCTGAATTTCTTTCTGCTTACTTTTTTCATCCTGTTTAAATTTACGGCCTTTTTTATAACCTTAAACTATCGACCAAATATTCGGGAGTATTGTAGTCAAAAACGTAGAATTCTTCCTTTACAGGTTAACACAACTTTATGCCTAAAAACAACAAAAAACATCCCTGCTCCACAACATTTGGCATCGATCCATTACTAATTGAATACTCTAGATCTTTGAAGAACACCAACGAATTTCGAATCTGATTGGTTTCCGACAATAAGTTCCATCACATAAGATTGATTTGCTAAACTTGCGTTCCAATTTTATTTGGTAATTGAGGATATAATTCCGTCTTTCGTGCGAATGTGCACAGCCATGAGGTAGAAAACAAAAAGTTGTAAACATTTGATTTACAAGTTCATTTAGTTGTCGTTGTACTCCTAACGACACAAATATCCAACATTTTGTGAATGATATCAGGCTTTTTGGGCTTTCAACGACTTAAATCAGATACATAACGGGAAGAATATCCGGACGTTTTTAATAAGGCTGATCGGCGATTGTGACATGCTTATTTGATAGCTCGTTATTCACTCGAATATCGCACGATAAAACAGGTTTCGTTATAGAAGTGTATTGGCTGCCTATCTCCACTATACAGGTTCCACAGCTTCCCATACCGCAGCATAAACCAAAACCAGGAATGGCCAAACGGTCAGAAATCAGGGTCATCAGATTAGAATATTCATTAGCATAAGTATGGATGATGTAACTATCGCCTTTATAGATAAACGTTATTATAATATTACCTTTCCCTAATGGCATGGGATGTAGTTAATATTCATTTTTTTGAATCAATTGCAGCAGTTTAACTTCATCTTTTATGGATATGCTTTTCCCTGCTACTAATATGATGTTATCTGCCACCAGATCATTAATGGTACGAAACAAAGATTCATAAGCAGCACCTGAAAAAGAAGCAAGGTCTTGCTTCGATACTTCTATATTAATAACCCCATCCCCTTTTATGCCAAATTGGGTTTTTAAAGTAATAACAGCCTGTGCAACACGTCCTTTTACCGGCATATGAGCCAGATTACGCATCTGTTTTTCTGAATTTTGAAGTTCACCTGCAAAAAAACGCATTAGCTTGATGGCAAACCCATTGTTAATATTTAATGAGGATTGAAAGAAGTCCATCGGCAGGAAGCATACGGTTACTTTATCCAGGGCTGTTGCCGACACAGGATAAATAAAATTACCCTCTAAGCCAAGATGACCTAAAATGTCGCCCTTTTTTGCAAACCTGATAATTAACTCTTTTTCATTATCCCATTTTTTGTGAACCTTGACAATCCCTTCATATACAAAGTATATTCCCGTTACCGGGTCCCCTTCTTTAAAAATATTCTGGCCTTTTTTGACCCTATAATTTTTCTTATTCGATTCGATAGCAGGCTTCCAGTCACTAACACAGTTTGTACACAAAAAACAGGTATCAAGGTCACATTTATATTTAGTTTTTTCCATTCAATTCATTGTGAGGCTTAATAACTAATTGCTAAAATAATAATAAATCCTTTCCCTACCAGTAATTATTAGTTGAGCAGATCTGATATCTGTTAATTTCACATGCAAGCTAATTGTACAATAATAATGTTTATTTATTAAATTAAAATTGCACACGCAATATAAATTGAGCTATTTTAATTGTATCGGTTAAAATAATTCCTACTTTTGCCCCGAAATATTTTCGCGTTGCATCCGATATTACAAATCATGAAAAATCAACACCAACAAGGTGGTATTCCTATTTCTCTGTTATTGTCCGGCATAAACACAGATTCACCGGGTTCGAACACAAATTTTTCTAAAAGCAGGTTATTGCGCATATCCGCCTTATCTATCCTAGTAGCGGCGGCTATTAGTTTAGTCGCCAAATTTCTGATCACGCTGATCAATATTGTTACCAATCTTTCCTTTTTTGGAACCCTGGCTATAGCTTACCATAGCCCGGCGGGCAACCATTTGGGTTTATGGGTTATAATCGTACCCGCTATAGGCGGGGTATTGGTTGGGCTTATGGCGCTTTATGGTTCAAAAGCGATAAGGGGTCATGGTATTCCAGAAGCCATGGAGCAGATTTTAACCAATCAAAGCCGGATAAAACCTTCCATCACCTTATTAAAGCCCATATCTTCGGCAATCGCTATAGGCACAGGTGGGCCCTTTGGCGCTGAAGGCCCTATTATAGCTACAGGCGGGGCACTTGGGTCAACGCTCGGGCAATTATTTAAGATCACATCCAATGAACGGAAGATCATCTTGGCTGCCGGGGCAACTGCGGGTATGTCAGCCATTTTTGGGACACCGATAGCCGCCGTTTTCTTAGCGATAGAACTATTGCTTTTCGAGTTTTCCCCGAGATCAATACTTCCGGTTGCGCTGGCTTGCATCACAGGTGCCGCGGGGCATCATTTATTATTTGAAGCGGGGCCGGTATTTCCGATGCCCAATTTAGAGACACCAACTAATGGCGCGCTAGCCATTTACAGCGGCATAGGTCTGTTTATAGGATTTCTTTCTATTGGCGTCACCAAGATAGTTTATTTCATTGAGGACGCTTTTGAACAGCTTCCTGTCCATTGGATGTGGTGGCCCGCTTTAGGTGGGCTGGCAGTGGGCCTTATTGGCTATTTTGCGCCGCATACACTGGGCGTAGGATATGACAACATCATCAGTGTTTTATCCGGGTCAGTTGCCATCATTCTATTACTGCGGTTATTCTTTTTTAAATTTTTGTCATGGGCTATTGCTTTAGGCAGCGGTACTTCAGGTGGGACCTTGGCGCCTCTACTAACAATTGGCGGTGCAGGCGGGGCACTGACCGGGGCGATCATTCTTTATATTTTCCCCAACGCCGATATCAGTGTACCTATGGCAGCCCTGATCGGTATGTCGGCTATGTTCGCAGGGGCGTCCAGGGCCTATCTGACCAGTATAACCTTCGCTTTGGAATCAACCGGGCAATTCCATGCGTTACTGCCGCTTTTGGGCGCATGTACCGCTTCTTACCTGGTATCTTTCTTTTTAATGGAAAATACGATAATGACGGAGAAAATTGCTCGTCGTGGCGTTTCGACACCCGATTCATTTGAACCTGATGTACTGGGTAAATTAACAGTAGCGGAAATCAGTAATGCGAACGGCCTTATTTTCAATCCCGGGTTGGAGATCCGCGAGGTAAGGGATATTATAAAATCTGAAAATAACGAGACGCAGTATTTTATCGTGGCTGATGATCAGGGAAATTATTCGGGGATCGTAAGTGCTGCAGATATTAATAAACATGACATGGATGGTACGGCCCCTTTGAAAAGTATCCTGCAATCGTCTAATCAGTCAGTAAAATGCAATGATAATTTACGAAAGGCGGTGAAGTTAATGGCAGAGAAAAGTGTTGAAGTATTGCCGGTTGTAGCACAAAATAAGGTAACTGGTGTGATCAGTTATAAAGACATTATCAATGCATACAAATTTTATCACGAAGAGAATGACAGGGTAAATACTCACATTTCATTAAAAAGACAACGCTTGAAAGTCGTCGTGCGCGGCAGGGAACTATTTAAACATAAAGCTTGACGGTGCACTAATTCTTATGAAATGAAAATTGTAGCCAAGTACCTGATTGCTGTTTACATAGGAGCAAGCTTTTTAAGCCTCTATAGTTATCTGGCTGATATTATTCTGCATTTCCCACCATTGACAATAGCAGTTACAACATCTGGTAAGTTACCTGGAATATTTCATTCTGTATAAGATTTGGCTATTTGGCCTGATCTTACCTGTTTATTTTTTTATGTTTTATAAATGTTACGGCATGGAAAAGATCCTTTATAAAATTATTTTCATCATTGTGTTAGCTGTATGCTTAACCTCAATATATTTAAGGCGGGACTTGGATTTTACGGAGCCCCCTAAAGTTATTAAGTTGTTTATTTTTTAATCGGGCTTTTATTGTTGGTTGTCCATGTAAAATATTGGCATAAAAGGGCTTAAAACAGTAGTTGCAAATCATCATTCGTTGACACTCACTCATAGGTGGCATGTCAAATTTTTGGCTTTGCTAACGCAAATACAATTGTAAATGATACCAGTTTCGTTTAGCGAAGTCAAGAATAATAATTGGCAGAAACAGCAATTTGAATTAATTATACATTAGTGAATGCCATGTTAAAAGTTGATTTCAATGGCTATGATCTACTCAAGATAGGCGGTAAAAACTTCTGCTGTACCTATGATGCGGCTACTAAAGTGCACTAATCAAATTAAAAGAACCAATAATTGCACTTATTGATCCCCAATTTTCAGGTTTTTTTGGATCAATGCCAAATGTTGTGGAGCAGGGATGGTTTTCGTTGTTTTTAGGCATAAAGTTGAGTCAACCTGTAAAGGAAAAATTCGACGTTTTTAACGCCCCTAAACAGAGTTCGGAAAGCCTTTGTTTTTGCGTTAAAAGATTCCGCTGATGCATTTGTAGATCTGTTGTCAAAGTAGTTCAGTATAGTTTCATAGTGATTTTGGATTGACCTCGAAGTGGTGTTGAATGCCTTAAATCCAGTCTGCCTTACCTTTTCATGCCATCTGGCAAGATTAGCCAGACCAAAGATCTTATCTTTTGTATTATTAAAAATCTGGCTAAGACTCATGCTAAGGCCATATGCAGTCTTCAGGTCAGGATACCTTTCAAACAATAACTCAGCACGGGTTTTCTGGCTTTCTGTCCAGTTGGAAGAGTTTTTATATAATACATACCTGCTCCGGGCTAGCAATTGCTTTATGGTATCGCCGTTTTCAAGCGTCTCTTGTTGAAAGGAAGTCCCATTTTTACGGGATTGTTCAATGGCTTCATTTTCTGCATCCAATGCTGCCCATCTATGCTTTATACGCATCTCTTGCAAAGCCTCAGTAGCGAGTTTTTGTACATGGAACCTATCAGTTACCCTGGTTGCCTCAGGAAAACACCGTTTGCAGATCAGCTCCATATTACCTGCCATATCAAGAGTGATTTCTTTGACTTTTTTTCTTGCTCTTTCTGGAATCCTATGTAGCACAGCAATGACTGTTTTAGCTTTAGTAGCCGCTACAATGGCAACAATAGCCCCTTTTTTACCTTTTGCTGTTTTGTTGGTGACGATCGTATACAGTTCACCATGGGAAAGGCTGGTCTCATCAATAGAAAGTTTTTCGCCAAGGTTGTCAGGGTATAACAACCATTTCTTTGCATGGGGCTTCTGATCCCATTTCTTAAAGTCACTAAGGTAATCACGGTACTGACGAAGGAGGCTTTTGGCTTTTACGCCATAGAAAGAACTTATGGAATCAACACTATTCGGGGCTGTATCGATTGATCTCTTTTAAAAAAGCCGCTAATTCCCCTGTCATTAGAGTTCCCTTTTCTACTAAAGTCCAATTTCGGTAAATTACCTTTGAGGTCTCCGTATTAAGCCATCTGCGACGTCTAATATGAAGAAATACTTTGTGTCCACGAATGGGGAAATCCTGGATTACGATCTCAGAAAAAAAGCCTTTGGACAATACTTTGATCCCTTCCCATTCGGATGGTGGACTATTAATTTCTTCAAGCTCGATGTTAAAAGTTTCATCATCCACGATGACACCTTTAAATTCAAAATACTCTAGGATAAAATCAGGTAAAAATAGTTTCAGTAGCGATGCGGTATCGGAGGCCATAAATGTGAATCTGCAAAAACCGCAAAGCTAAATTTTTAATCCCTGATCCACAACATTTGGCATTGATCCGTTTTTTTAATAATATCGTATATAAATATTATTAAAAAAACCTCGTAAGTATATCGGTACTTGCGAGGTTTTTGTACTCAGAGCGGGAATCGAACCCGCACGACTTTTAAGGTCACAGGATTTTAAGTCCTGCGTGTCTACCAGTTCCACCATCTGAGCAGTTGTTAACTTTTTAAAATAAATGTCTTCATGATAGGTGAAGACATCAAGAGCGAAAGACGAGATTCGAACTCGCGACCCCGACCTTGGCAAGGTCGTGCTCTACCAACTGAGCTACTTTCGCATGGTTTAATTTAACATCATCCAATGTTCCCGGCTTCTCGAAAGGCTTGTTTTACAATCCTTGTCTTTCGGTTTGGGAATGCAAATATAACCAGATTTATATTGTTGTCAAGTTATTTTTAATAAAAAAATTGCCTATCAGGGTAAGTTATTGGATTTCAGCACCTCTATAATTAAATCACTTTCAAAACCTTTACCCATCAGATAAGTCACCAGCTTATATTTCCTTTTATAGGGATCACTTTCTTTTATAAAAGGTAGCTTTTTCTCTGCTGTCTTCAGGATGGTTTCAAGGTAATCGTCATAATCAATCGTGTTTAACGCAACAGAAATCATCTTATCTGTAATCTTCTTAAGCTTTAGCCCCTGCTTTATTTTGATCTTACCCCAATGCTTGATGCTGAACTTCCCAGACACATACGCCCTTGCGAACCGCTCTTCATTTAAAAAATTATTCCCGATGAGCTCAGAAATGACTTCTTCAACCTCATTAGGCCAAAGCCCCCAATCGTAAAGCTTACTTCTCACCTCCTGCTGAGACCGTTCCTGGTAAGCACAATAACTTTCAGCTTTTACAAGACCAGTCCTCTTATCGTATTTTATTTTTTTTGCCGGTTCCACAACGCAATACTACTAATAATCACAATCTATATATAACTCCATTCCAAATACGTCTTTTCTTGTTACAGTAAAAACAGATCCGGTAATAGAACGAGCAGCGACCAAACCTTCAATGAAAACGCTTTTAATTCCTAAGGCCGTTGAATCTGTACCGATGCCAACCAGATCCTTTAGTTTTAACATCGCTGTGCTTAATAAATTTAATTTGCTGTTATTTGCGGTAAAAATCAAAACTATGAGCTGGATTTTATTAGTAATAGGTGGTCTGTTCGAGGTAACATTTACCTTTTGTTTAGGAAAAATGAAGGATGCGACAGGAACTGCAAAATATTGGTGGTTTACCCTATTCGCTATGGCGCTACTTGCAAGTATGACGTTACTTTGGAAGGCTACTCAAACGTTACCAATTGGCACCGCTTATGCAGTCTGGACAGGGATCGGTGCTGTTGGTACAGTGCTAATAGGAATTACGGTCTTTAATGAGCCAGCAACGTTCTGGAGATTAGTATTTATTTCCACACTAGTGGGTTCAATCATCGGACTGAAGTTCGTTTCAAACTAAAGCGGCTAATAAACTTAAAGTCCCGACAGCCATTGTGTACCCTGATCAAAGAAAATACGCGAAATTAAAAATGCAGGATTTACAAAAGCTCAATGATAATAAAGTACGGCATAAATCCTGCAGCCACTACACCAAGCGGAAAGATTGGTAAAGAAAGATATGCGATCAAATTGTTATATCTCTTAATCAAATGGCTGAATTGGTTTACTGCGTTTTGGGCTTCCGCTGAAAGCTTTGAATAGTTTCCCTCGTTCATCTTCGCCATGTTTTCATGAAACCCAGACTTTACCATTAAAACTACAATAATTCCGAAGCTCAGAATTAGGTATTGTTATGGAGTGAAGGTCTTTCTTTTACCATGTGTAAATTCATTTGCCATTACGCCAGGTTCAGTCACAATTCTCAGCATAAAAGAAAAGATTCCTTTATCGGCATGTAGAAAGGCATGCATTAAATCGTGACCAACATGCACTAAAGTGATCTGATGGGCACCAGACTGTCCGCAGCGGTTACGATAAGACTTCAAAAAACTGTGATTACAATTTTTACAGACTTGGGTTTCGTGTGCGTAATCCATTGAAAGTAGTTTGGTAGCTCTAAGTTAAAAATCACTTAAAACAACCCCAAGTATAGGTGAATAAAAAATCAAATATGTACCTATTCGATTTTTTTTTAGCATCCTCTTTAGCACTGAATCCAATTCTTTCGCAGACTCCTATATCAGAGGTAACACTTCATTTATAGCTGTGGTATTATTTTCGTGACTAGAAATCAGAAAGACCAGACCAATAATATTGGCTAAGAGGCTTCGTCCTTTATGAGATTGTGTCCAGAAGATTTCTCGAAGCCGTCTATTTTGGGTTTCCAAGATTTTTTTAGTTTCAACACGTTCCGAAATATCCTGTATAGACCCAATAACACGCGTTGGGATTCCCATTTCGACGTATGAAATGAAGCCTCTATCCAACACAAACCGATCAAATTGCCTTATGATACTCCGTAAAAAACTTCAATGAAATAGCCTCGGGATAAACTTCTCATAAGTTTTTTCCGATCACTACATTTCTAATTAAGCAGTTGCTGCTCAAAGTTATCTGGCCTAAACCATGCCCTGGATCTTGAAAATATTGAGGTCAGTTATAATTTATAAGGAGGATATAGTTAAATTTAGAAAATTCCTTTTATTAGACAAGTTTGATCCCCGGGAGAATGCAGGTATCCACAGCGATAAATATTACATGCATATTTAGATTTCACTTTTCCTTTATTCTCCGAAAAGTCAAAGATTTTTCAGAACTGGAAATGAAACAAAAAATGAATTGTAGCTGTTAAAAGGAATAGAAGCATTTGTAGGCATTAAAAAATGGTAAGCACTAAAACTTATAGCTGTTAATGAAAATATTAGACAATCAAGATCTTTTGGACGCAGAAATTCAATCTACTGATCTTTGTAATTTTTTAAATGACGTTAAAACAGGGCTCTCTCAGAAACCAAAAGAACTTCAGTCAAAGTATTTCTATGACAAACAAGGAGATGAGCTTTTCCAGCAGATTACGACGCTTCCTGAATATTACCTCACCCGTTGTGAAATGGACATCTTTAGTAATAAAACAAATGATATTGCTGATGCAATTGGATCCGAACCGTTTGATTTGATCGAGCTTGGTGCGGGAGATGGAACAAAATCAATTCATCTTTTAGACCATCTGATGCGTAATGCTTTTGAATTCAGCTACCTTCCTATTGACATCTCCGGGAATATCTTAAGTGTTCTGGAAGACGGCATAAAGAGAAAGCTTCCTGAAATAGATATGAGTTGTTTAGAAGGAGACTATATTGAAATGCTGTCAATAGCCGTCAAAAAATCAACTAGACGGAAAGTCGTGCTACTACTTGGAGGTAATATAGGAAACATGGAGGTTAAGGCGGCGGAAGAATTTTGTAAGTTACTTTACAAGCACCTTCATACCGGCGATAAGTTGATCATAGGGTTCGATTTAAAAAAACATCCGCAGGTTATTTTAAATGCTTATAACGATAGCCAAGGTGTTACATCAGCATTTAATCTCAACCTACTCTCCCGTATCAACATTGAACTCGATGCAAACTTCTATCTCAACGCTTTTGAGCATTATCAATGCTATGATCCCAAAACAGGTGAATGCAGGAGTCATTTAGTTAGCTTAAAAAAGCAGTCTGTTTTACTGGACGGAGAGCACTTCGAGTTTGAAAAAGATGAATGTATCTTTATGGAAGTGTCGAGAAAGTTCTCTCTAAAGGAAACTGAAGAATTGGCACTTAAGGCTGGATTTAGTGCTGGTCAACACATTTTAGATCCAAAGGGATGGTTTTCTGACTCAGTCTGGTTAGTCTCTTAGACGGTAAACTACATTATGAATAACCTCAAAAAGAAATATAAAAAAGTACGGGAGCATTCCGTCGCTATTTGTGCAACTTTAGAAGTGGAAGATTACGTAATACAGCCAGTCGCTGATGTTAGTCCGCCTAAATGGCATCTTGGCCATACCACCTGGTTTTTTGAAACCTTTATTCTTAAAGCTAAGCAAAAAGATTATAAGGAATTTGATCCTCAATATAATTACGTTTTTAATAGCTACTACGAGACCATTGGCGCAAGGGTAGTTCGTACCGACAGAGGAAATCTGAGCAGACCAACGGTATCTGAGGTTTTCAAATATCGAAAATACGTAGACGAGCAAATGTTGAGCTTTTTGGAAAAGCTGGATTCCGATACCGAGGTCGCCAAATTGCTAGAACTCGGACTGCAGCATGAACAGCAGCACCAGGAATTACTTGCATCTGATATCAAGTATATTTTAGGGCATAACCCATTATTTCCAACCTACAAAGCGGTTCGTAGCAGTGTCCATAATTCTGTAAATACTGGTGATATTAGATTTGAAGCTGGCATTTATGAGATCGGTTACAACGGCTTTGGCTTCTGTTTCGACAATGAGCTTGGTCGACATAAGACCTACCTTGATAAATATCTGATTTCAAACAACTTAGTTACAAACGCTGAATATTTGGCTTTTATAACTGCTGGAGGCTACTCCGATTTCCGTTATTGGCATGCGGAGGGTTGGGACTGGGTCAAAAAAAATGATAAAATCAGTCCCCTTTACTGGCATAATATCAATGGTAAATGGATCTATTATAAAGCTGAAGGGCTTTGTGAAATTGAAATGAACGCCCCTGTTTGCCATGTTAATTTTTATGAAGCATTTGCCTTTGCATCCTGGAGTGGAAAGAGACTTCCAACGGAGGCAGAATGGGAAGTTGCGTCAGATCACTTAAATTGGGGTGAACGCTGGGAATGGACAAGCAGCGCATATTTGCCATATCCTGGGTTTGTAATTGAAGAAGGAGCTATTGGAGAATACAATGGTAAGTTCATGGTAAGTCAGATGGTTCTTCGTGGAGCATCTGAGGCTACCCCTGATGGACACAGCAGAAAGACATACCGAAACTTCTTTCATCCCTCACAACAGTGGCAATTTTCTGGAATACGACTTGTTGGATAATCTGATTTTAAATACTAATTCCCGAATTACGGCTACTTATTCGAAGGCATGATAGCGGAGCTTTGTAACCATAAACAAAGACATAAATTATCGTACATCAAGAAAACTCAGCGCCTAGCACGTCACTAAATGCCGTCGGTTCTAATAAAGTATGGGTCATTACTAGTGCTTCGCGAGGCTTTGGACAGATCTTGGCAGAAGCCGCGTTAAAGCGCGGAGATAAATTAGCGGCGACGGCTCGTAGTTTATCCAGCATAGCGGATCTTGAGGGGAAATATGGCTTCAATTTGCTTACCTTGGAACTCGACGTGATGAATCCAGATCAAGTGATCAAACCAGTAAATCAGGCACAGAGTCATTCTGGTAGGCTTGATATTGTATTAAATAACGTAGGTTACTCGCTTGCCTGAACCATTGGAGAAGGAAGTATTCACAAGATAAAACGCTATATGTTACCAATGTATTAGGCCTCGTGTCGGTAATTTAGGCAGCTTTACGTTGCTAATAGCATAAGGATACGGCCATATCCTGGATACATCAAGTAACCTTGGACACGTTGCGCTGCCAGTAATTAACTACTACTGTTCATCAAAATGGGCATTCGAGGCTATTCACGAAAGTTTAGCCCTGGAAGTTGAGGATTTCGGAATCTAGGTTACGATCATAGAGCCGGGTGCTTACGCTATACACTTTATTGATCCGCCCAGACTTCTTCCTCTCCTACCCCTTACCAAAGGGAATCAATCAATATGGTTTCTTTTCTTACGCTGCCAATGAAGCACTGCATTATCTGAAAAAGAAAAGGAGATTATCATTACCATCTTTAAAAATATAGAAGAAGAACTGAACAGTAAAATAGATGACTTCAGCCAAGAAGTAATTGTTTCTCAGATCGAACTGTTATTAAACTACAGTAATCGGTTCTGTAAAAGACAGTTTATCACCCGAAAGGCGGTAAGTAACGGTTTGTTAAAAAAGTTGGAAGAAATATTGAGTAATCATTTTAAGGAAGAAAAATCTAAAAAGCAAAGGAAATACTTGCAACCACCATGTTATCAGTGAGTTATATTGCTTATCAGCTTGGTTTCGAGTATCCCCAATCTTTCAACAAATTGTTCAAGCCAAAGACTAGTTTTTCACCGTTAGCACTTAGGCGTTCTTTTAATTAAGACATTACTACCTTGTAGTACAATACGTCAAAGAACTTTTCTGCCCACTTCACAGCTGGGAATTTTTACAAATTAAATTACCTTACCTAGATCTCATTACAATTGATAAGTTCATAGCCGAAGTCTGTTTGCGTTCCTAGTATATTGCATGGCTGAACTGTTTCATATCACCGATGAACTGGAGCGAATTGGAGAAGCGGCTAATCCGCTAAGTTGGAGATTCCACTTCACAGAGTTAATTTTTAAGTATTATAAAAAGGTACAGCTCCTATTAATGACTATCTAATTTTCAGTGTAAATGGCCGAGCTTGTCTAAGCTTTGTCTGACTAGTCGAACATTTTTACAGTCAAAAACACTTCTCTTTTTTTACTAAATCAAAAAATGTTGGATTCTAAATGAACATTTGTTTGGCCAATTATCTTTAAGATTAATTGGCATTGGTTTACGTATCGAAAGAACTGTCGCTCTCGGCGTTTCAGTATTTGCGTCGGTCGAGGAAAAGTACTGAGACTGGGCATAATACACAAGGCTTATTTTGTCGGCCCAAACAGAAGACAACTTAGAATTTTTTCGAAAAGCCATGACGACCTCGAGATTATTGTAGCTAAGGTTTTTAAAAGACAACATATGGAACTTTGGAACCAGATAGCAAATTTAATCTATCCCTCAATCTGGACTGTTAATATAAACCTGGGCATAATAATTTCCGTACAGAGGTCATATTTAACCGTGATTTGGTTAACCACATCGGATAAAAAATCGAGGAGTACTTGCAAAAAAAGCTAAATGAGCCTTAAAGGGCAGCCCCTACGCATCGACGTAAGATAAGGGATTAATTATGGAGCTTTAAAACAGGAAAAATGAGAAGGTAAATGGGTAGTTAATTAATTTTAAGTTACACACAAACTAATCCACCTGCTAACTGTTAAATAATAAACAACAAACCATGAAAACAAGCTTCAAATTCCCTGCTATATTTATTGCAGCTGTTATGTTTCAGTCCTGCTCAAATAGTGAAACTAAAAACAGAAAGGCTGATACAACAGCGTTAGATTCAATTAGAGATTCTACGATAGCCAACAGCACTGATCACTCTCATGAATTGGACGCAAATAATGAAACGATATTTTTGAATGCTGCAGCAGTTGGAGGATTAATGGAAATAGAGACGGCAACCGCGGCGGCCTCGCAATCTAAAAATCCTGCAGTTAAAGAATTTGCTATGCTAATGCGAAAGGATCATGATAAAGCAAATCAGGAAGTTGCTATCCTTGCAAGCAAGCTGTCCATCGCTATCCCTAAATCCCTACCTGACGAACAAGCGCAACATCTCATGGATTTGAAAAAATTAAACGACAATAAATTCGACCAGCAATATATTACTATGATGCTTTCAGATCACGCGGAGGCTATAAAAATCTTTAGCGCAGGTAAAACTATTGCCAATGTTGATGTACAAGCTTTCGCTACTAAAACTTTATCGGTAATCCAAAGCCATTATGACAAGGCTGTCGCAATTGCGAAAACATTGAATTTAAGCAATGTTGGAAGAGGTGATGATTTGCAAGGTGTTAGTCCGTATGCAGGCCAATAGAAAAATTATTCTGAAAAATGAGTTTTAACCTTCTTCAAAGCTGAACCGATAATTTGATGCATATCGTAATATTTATATTCCGCAAGACGGCCTCCAAATATGACATTGTTTTCCTGTTCTAATAGCTCCTTATACTTTAAATAGAGTTCAGTATTTCTTGTGTCATTCACAGGATAATAGGGCTCCTTTTCAGGAGTCCATTCTTCTGGAAACTCTTTAGTGACAACTGTCTTGTCCTGTTTCCCAAATTCAAAATGCTTATGTTCAATGGTTCTCGTGTATGGGATATGCTGCTCTGTGTAGTTGATGACTGCATTACCCTGGTAGTTTTGTTGATCGTAGATGGTATGCTCAAACCTTAGGCTTCGATATTCAAGCTTTCCAAATTGGTAGTTATAGTATTGATCAATATTACCAGTAAATACTATTTGATTGGCTAAACTGTCCAAGGGTTCCCGATCTTCAAAATAGTCGACCCCAAGTTTCACCTCTATACCCGCTAACAAACCATTGGTAAGCTTATTATATCCGCCTATCGGGATTCCCTGATACCTATCATCGAAATAATTGTTGTCATACGTATAACGAACAGGCAAACGTTTGATGATAAATGCAGGTAAGTCGATAGCCGCTCTTCCCCATTGCTTCTCTGTATATCCCTTTATCAGTTTATAATAAATGTCTGTGCCGATCAGAGATATTGCCTGCTCTTCCAGGTTTGCTGGAACACCGCTTTTATTCTGGTCTATTTGTGACTGGATTTTTGCTTTGGCTTCTTCTGGTGTTTTGACCTTCCAAAGTTGATAAAAAGTATTCATGTTGAATGGTAGGTTGTATAGCTGCCCCTCAAAATTTGCCAGGGGGCTGTTCGTGTATCGGTTAAATTCAACAAATGAATTAACATAGTCCCAGATTTCGCGGTCGTTGGTGTGAAAAATATGAGCCCCATACTTATGAACGTTAATTCCTTCTATCTCATCGCAATGGACATTCCCTCCGGCATGTTCCCGTTTGTCAATTACTAGACAACGCTTACCACGCTTGGTTGCTTCATGGGCAAAAACACAGCCGAACAGACCACTTCCAACTATAAGGTAGTCATACATCGCATTAGGTTTTATCATTTTTTCATTTTTATAAAAATGCTTTTCCATAGCTCTAATTTGTTACAATCCAAATGCCAGTAAATATTTTTTGGAAGAAATACATAGTTATGTAAAGGAAATGGCACAGCCGGAAGGTTTTCACTTAATATTTTATCAATTTCAAGATTCAATTTGGCTCAATGTTTTTTGTGGTTGGAATTGTTCAGTATCAATTGCCTTTTAGTGGCGAAATCAACCAGCACCGTAGGAGGATTTTATTTGAAATTCTGCGGGTTTGATAAATTAATAGCTTAGCTTTAAACTTTAGCACTACGGAAGTGCGACTCCCCTAACCACTCCTGGTGTTCTTACTAAGTCCTCGGGTATATTTTACTGTAAGAATGAATAACAAAGAAAACGACGAACTCTTCCTCGCCAATAAGGAAATCGCCTTACAGAACCTTCAAAGAGAGAAGCGCGCTGCTGAATTACTTATCGCGAATAAAGAATTAGCATTCCAGAACAAAGAAAAAGAAACTAGAGCACAGGAGCTTATCATAGCAAACAAAGAGCTAGCTTTTCAAAACAAAGAAAAGGAAAAGCGTGCCGAAGAACTTATTATTGCTAATCGGGAGCTCAAAAGTGCGGAAGATGATATCCGTAAACTGAATGACGAGCTAGAGAGGAAAGTAAAAGAGCGAACTTCACAATTGGAAATTGCGAATAAGGAGCTTGAAGTTGTTAATAAGGAATTGGAATCATTCTCTTACTCCGTATCACATGATCTACGGGCACCCATCCGTGCGATTCATGGTTATACAAATATCCTCGCCGAAGACTATATCGATAATTTTGATGCGGAAGGTCTTAAGGTCTTCCAAGCCATCACACGTAATTCTAAAAAAATGGGCGAGCTAATTGATGACCTACTTGCATTTTCCAAACTGGGAAGGAAGCAGGTAAGCTTTTCGGCTATTGATATGAATGAACTTCTGAAAATAGTTCAGGATGAGATAACCGAAGAGGACGAAAACGTCCCTAATTACGTAGTAAATATCCTACCTCCTGCCATGGGTGATAAGTCACTTATCAAACAGGTTTGGATAAACCTAATTTCTAATGCCATTAAATATTCCAGACATAAACCGGAGACCATTGTAGAGATAGGCGCCTATCAGAAAAACGATATGATAGTTTATTTTGTAAAAGATAAAGGAGCTGGTTTTGACATGCAATACTATGACAAACTTTTTGGCGTTTTTCAACGTCTTCATTCTCAGGAGGAATTTGAAGGTACTGGCATAGGCCTCGCCATTGTACAAAAGATTGTACAGCGTCACAATGGTTTGGCATGGGCAGAATCGGAATTAGACCATGGATCCTGCTTTTATTTTAGTTTACCCAGTATAGAACAAACCCTAATATAGAATAATCATGAGCTACCATAACGTTGAAATTTTATTTGTTGAAGACAGTCAGGATGATGCTGCACTAACTATTCGCGCACTGAATAAAAGTGGATTCAATAACAAGCTTCACCATGTTGTTAATGGAGCAGAAGCATTGGATTTTCTATTCTGTCGTGGCAACTACATAGGTAGGAATCCCTTGGAATTCCCAAAACTGGTACTGCTTGATCTTAAAATGCCAAAAGTCTCCGGCCTGCAGGTGTTGGAAAAGATTAAGGCCGACCCAAACCTAAAGTCACTTCCAGTAGTGATGTTGACTTCTTCAAATGAGGGGCCGGATATTGAACAATGCTTTGCTATGGGTGCCAACAGTTACATCGTTAAACCTGTAGATAGCGATAATTTCTTTCAAGCAGTTAAACAAATTGGGCTGTATTGGATTGACCTTAGCCAGCCGGCACTCTAGTTATTCATGAGAGAACCACTTAAGATTCTTATTGTTGAAGATAACCAAAGCGATGCTGACCTACTTTGTCGCGAGCTTAAAAAGTCAGGACTTGATTTTGTTCATAACATTGTTCAAACAAGAAAAGGCTATGAACAGGCCTTGGGAAGTTATAACCCGGATCTAATACTGTCCGACTACTCCCTTCCTTCTTTTGATGCAGTAACTGCTTTTCAAATCAAGCAAATCAACCATGCATTAACTCCTTTTATCATTATCTCTGGCGTTATAGGCGAAGAAAATGCAGTAGAGCTGATCAAGTCAGGGGTGACTGACTATGTATCAAAAGCAAATCTATTTACGCTACCTACTAAGATCTGCAGGGCTATTGACGATGCGCAATTGAGACAGGAAAAACTAGTGATTGCCGAAGAATTGAAAAGGTTAAATATTGAGCTTCTAGACCTTAACGAGGAGTTAGAAACCAGAGTAGTCAACCGAACTCTAGCACTTCATGAAAGTGAAAACAGGTTTAGAAGCATGATGGAAACCATTCCGCAAATGGCATGGACAAGCAATGTGAATGGAAAGGTAGATTATTACAATCAGCGTTGGTATGACTACACTGGTCTGGATAGTGCATCTAAGAATATGCAGGCCTTTGAAGTAGTGATCCATCCCGATGATTTGGAACTTGGGTTAACCAGTTTCAGTTCCATTTTACATGGAAAGGATGGTGGAGAATTTCAGATGAGGATAAAACGCTATGATCGTATATTCAGGTGGCACTTAGTCCGACTAATGCCTGTAAAGGCCGAGAAAAGTGACATCCAACTTTGGGTTGGAACAGCTACCGATATTCAGGAACTTCGGTTGCTACAGCAATACAAGGACGACTTTATAAGTATTGCTAGTCACGAAATTAAAACGCCCATTACCAGTTTGAAGGGTTCGCTGCAAATGCTTGACAAGATTAAGGCAAATGCTCCTTCTGAACTCTCCTTTAAACTTATTGCCCAAGCGAGCAAAAGCTTGGCTAGAGTTAATATTCTAATTGAAGACCTACTCAACGCGAGTATGGCCAACCAAGGTCAACTTAACATCAGCCGACAGCAGTTCAACATATTCGACCTCATTACCTGCTGTGTGGGAGAATTGGATCTAGCTGCACATACTATAGTGATTGACGGCGAAAGGAACATAGATGTCGTTGCGGATACGATTAGAATAGAACAAGTGCTAGTAAACTTCATTACGAATGCAATTAAATATGCTCCAGATGCAAAAGAAATTTTAATAAACATTAAGAAAATAGATGGTTACGTGAAGGTATGTGTCGTTGATAGGGGACCGGGTATTCCTGCAGAAAAGATTCGCTACCTTTTTGATCGTTATTACCAGGTCAGCAATGCCAGTTCGCTTTATACAGGTCTCGGATTGGGACTTTACATTTGTGAAGAAATCATTAAAAAACACAAGGGACAAATTGGAGCCAAAAGTGAGCTAAATAATGGCAGTAATTTTTGGTTCACTTTACCACTTGCTGATCACATTCAGGACGTTATCAAGATTGGATTGTAATATTGAAATAGGCCGCTTTCCAATACACCTGTGATGCACTTAATGTCCCTTTCAAGATCTCTATAAACATCTTTAAAATAAACATCTAGAATTAAGCAGGCATTTTCCGTAAAAACAGGGCCGTCTTTTCCTCCTGCCAGTCTTAGTTTTACCTCAGTTGAACCCAGCTTTATCAGCCCTGATTCCACATAGCTTAATGCCAACGGATTTATTTCTACAGGGATCGGGAAATTAGTTCCCAAAACTTTCACCATTTTACTTGAGTCTATCAGGATATATCGCTCCTCACAACTGCTCATTACCAGCTTCTCTTTAAAAAGCGCTCCTCCCCGACCCTTGTTTAAGTTACGATCTATATCGACTTCATCAGCACCATCGAAGCACCAGTCTGGCCTATGCAATATAAGATCAGTAACCGACAAATTGAAATGCTGACAAGCTAAATTCATTTCCAATGATGTTGGAATCACTTTTACATTCATGTTTTCTTCGGCCACTCTTTTGGCGATTGAATAGACCGCCAGTAAAGATGTTGATCCCGAGCCCACGCCAATGACGTCTCCGTCCCTGACACGACGCGAAATTTTCTCTGCGACTTTTTGCTTCTCTTTTCTGTTGCTAATGTCTGCTACCTGTGCAAGTTGATCAAGCAAATGACTGTTCCAATTCATATTGTTTGGTTTCCTAAGATGTATTTCTATGCATTTCAGCCGATTCTGCTAATATATTAATCACCAGCTTAATAGATTCCATAAATTTAGAAGATTAAATAAGGATTGTGATTTAGAAATTCGATAATGTTTTATATTTGGAACAAACTTATCATGACCTGTTTGTCTATTTCCATTTCAAGTTTTCTGAGAAATAATTATCGGACCATTTTTCTTGTCAGTTCAGTAGTCGTAGCACTTTTCTTTTGTTTAAAGGAGAGCTATCTATTGTTTCACACTGTCATTGAGTTATTTTCCATCATTATAGCTTTCGCTGTTTTTATCGTCACCTGGAATTCCCGTAAGATAATGGACAACAGGTATCTGTATTTTGTGGGTATCTCCTATATCTTTATTGGAATTCTCGATCTTCTGCACACGCTATCCTTTAAAGGTATGAATATAATGTCTGGAACGACGTTTTACGCCAATCAATTCTGGGTAGCTACACGCTTTACGGAAGCCGCTACACTTTTAGTTGGCTTTTATGCAATGAACAGAGTTCGCAAACCCAATGCGGATTTGATCTTTGTAGGGTACTTTTTAATTAGCCTGGCCTTAATCTTATCGATATTGAGATGGCAAATCTTTCCAATATGCTTTGTCGAAGGCGTCGGACAAACCATCTTTAAGATCTACGCAGAGTATGTGATCATTTTTCTGTTGTTGATAGCTGGATATCTATTGTATATCAATCGCTCAAGGTTTAGTGGTAACGTTTACCGCTACCTAATATTTTCTGTATTATTTACCATCTTAAGTGAATTCTGTTTTACCCTATATGCATCGAATTATGGTTCAGCAAACGCTATTGGACATTATTTTAAGCTGATTGCCTTTTTCCTTATCTATAAAGCCAATGTAGAAACCGGCTTTATTCAACCTACAGCACTGCTTTTTAAAGATCTGCAAGACATGAATAATCGGATGGATGAAACCAATCATAGATTACTCATTGCTATGGAAGCCGGCGCATTAGGCGCCACAGAAGTAGATTTGGCCACAGAAATAATGAGCAGTAACGCGCAATTCAAAAAGCTTTATGGACGAGGTCCCGATGACCTATTTAACTACCCTGATCTATTTGAATCCATGTTACCCGAATACAGACATGATGTTCGTACTATGGTGAGTTACGCTATAGCCAATAGATCTGTGTATCTAACCCAGTATCAGGTTAAATGGCCAAATGGCTCCACTCACTGGATAAGCGAGCATGGCAAAGCAAGGTACAATGAAACTGGTGAGGCCGACAGAATGGTTTGCGTAGTGAGCGACATCACAGAAACTAAAGCTTTTGAACAACGCAAAGATGATTTTCTTTCAATCGCGAGTCATGAGCTTAAAACACCGATCACGACATTGAAGGCATCATTGCAACTTTTAAACAGAATTAAAGACAAACCAACTTCTCCGCTGCATGTTAAACTTATCGAGCAATCTACCAGGAGCATGGAAAAAATGAGCCTACTCATTGATGACTTGTTAAACGTTAATAGCCTTAATGACGGGGCGCTTAGGTTAAATAGCTCAGGATGTAATTTATATAATATTCTGGCTGAATGTTGCGACCATGTTAGAATTGAGGGAAAACAGGAGTTGGTATTGGAAGGAGACAGGGAGATTATGGTAACAGCAGATCAGCCTCGCATTGAACAGGTGGTAATCAATTTTGTTAACAACGCTATTAAATATGCGCCCGAGTCAAATCAGATTGTCTTAAAGGTTGAACGCGTTTCAAACATGGCAAAAATATCGGTTAAGGATACAGGCGCAGGAATCGATAGTTCCCAAATCCCATTTATCTTTGACAGGTATTATAGGATCGACCGGAAAGGAACCTCGTATTCTGGATTAGGCCTCGGTTTGTATATATGTGCTGAAATTGTGAAACGACATAGTGGCAAAATTGGCGTTGATAGCGAGCTTGGAAAAGGAAGTACCTTCTGGTTTAGCCTTCCGCTATAACTAAGGATGACCGGATCTGCCCATTGAGGGTAGCGGCACTAAAAGTCTTTAATTTCTACATTGTTGGACCTCCGCTTACCTGCAGAGGAGTCCAGATTGGTCCCGGCGCTAGGCCATTTACGCAAATAGCTTTTGAGCCGAGTTGTTTTGCCAATGAACGAACAAAACTAGTATTGGCAGCTTTGGTTTGTACATAATCAAACAATTCGCCTCTTGGATCATTAGCTTATTCAGAGGTTGTAGTTATAATAATATAAAAGCAATGAATCTATCACTTGTGAATAAATTTAAAGCCATTAAGACCTATATTTGACGCATTTCTATAATAAAAGCTTTAAATTAGCTGTAATTAGGAACCACTTAATTGATTTTTCCTCAAATGACCCAAAAAAAGGTGTTAAAAGTCGGACTAGACTCTGCCGCTCCATTTCCGATGCACTCTGATTACAATTCAGAAAACTTTGAAGGCTTTGAAGTTGACCTTTTAAAGGCAATCACAGATCATTTAGGGTTAGAAATAGAATATCAGGTGTCGTTATGGTCTACAATTTTAGAGCAATTGTTCAAAGGAGAGTTGGATATCATATGCTCCGCGGTAACAGTTACCCCTTCTCGCAGGCATATTCTTGAATTCACAAATCCCTACCTGCATTTCCGACTTTGTGCAGTGATCAACCAGGAAGATAATCTAAGGGGGCTAAATGATCTTAAAAATAAAACGATTGGTATTAGGGAGGCGACTGAAGCAGAACGATATGTTCATGCCAATTTCCCAGCAAACAATATGGTTCATGCAGAAACAAATAAAGATCTATATAGGAAGCTGCAGGCTGGCAAGATCGACTTGCTAATAGACGACTCCCCTATCGCAGGTGGTTTCCTTCAGAAAAACAAAAAACTTAAAATTGGTCTGTACCTTCCCGGTACAGACTCACAATATGCCATTGCCATTAAAAAAGGTGATATTCAACTTAAAGAGCAGTTTAACGAAGTGCTAAGTCTCTTAAAAGAAAATGGTGTTTACCAGACTATTTACAAAAAGTGGTTTAACAACATTCAGTTTTAGTGGCTGATTGTATGAACACAATCAGCTAAAAATGTCAAGTTTCTACTTCCTCAGTTTGCCTGAAAGCATTCTAATGTAAAATCTGCCAATTACACTTCTGGCAGTAAAGTTCATCTTATGCGCATCGTTTGTTTCGTGCTAGTCGCGCGAAGGCACTCTGTCCGGAGTTTCTATAGCATATTTATAAACTGGTGCAACGATCGATCATGGGTAACCAGAAGAATTGCAGGCGCTTTTCTCTCTTGAGCAGATACAGCTGCAGAACACATTGGGGTGAAGAATAGAAATCTTTTTATTTTATACAGGAGATAAGGGGGCATCATGGACGCTCACACAAATATATAAGTTTAGGTAGTTGAGCCAAAAACATAGATTAAAACAATTAATAAACTAAGCGGTTATAAATCTAATGAAACCTTTCAATATAAAAATCGGTTATGGAGCCAACCAGGTAACTCTGACCATCTTTCCCATTGATGAATACCAATATAAGGTCATCTATTATGGGGCGATTCTAGGTGCAGTAAAATATGATATAGACTGTTGGGAATCAATCCCATCAGAAGAACTCGAAGCAGACGACCTTCCGCTTTACCAACATGATGTAAATTCAGGCAGAATTTATCTAATTCTTAATGAAGCCACCGTTGATGAAATTGGAAATGAAATCGAAGACCTTCTTACCGGAGGGGAAGATCTATAGTCTATTTCATCGATATCTCGACCACGATTTATTATTTTTCGTAGAATTCCAATGGCAAACCATCCGGATCTGCTATGAAGGTAAACCGTTTACCTGTAAATTCGTCCATACGAATTGATTCAACAGTTACACCATTCCTTTCCAGCTCAACTACGACTTCATCTAGGTTTTCTACTTCGAAAGCAAGATGTCTCAAGCCCGCTGCCTCTGGTCTGGAAGGTCTTTGCGCTGGATTAGGAAACGAAAACAACTCAAGTACGTATCGGTTGTTTAACGCAAGATCTAACTTATAAGAGTCCCTTTCAATTCTGTATACTTCTCGAATGATCTGGAGGCCTAAAACATCAGTATAGAATTGCTTTGAAACGTCGTAGTTTGTACAAATAATTGCGACGTGGTGAATCGCATTTAGTTTAAGTGCCATTAATTGCTAACTAGTTTGTAAATCTGGCCTTTGTTTCCGGCTACCAGGATAAGTTTGCCTGTTTTTGATTTCTGAATCACGTTTAAATTTAACTTAGAGATGTTATACCAGCTCAGGCCAGCATCCGTTGACACGTCAGTTCCCGAAGAGCCAGTAGCGATCATTGTCTTATCATTGATATAAACAACGCAGGATCGATAACCATCTACTGGTTTAAGTGGTTTCGTCCAGGTTTTTCCGGAGTTATTTGTGAGTAAGATATTATTACTATTCTCATTGTCTTTCAAATAATTACCCCCGACCACTACTCCTATTTTCTTATCATAAAATGCGATAGAGAAAGGTCCTGTACTGCTTTCACCTTGAATGATGGGACATTCGTAAAAGCCCCATTTATCACCGTAGTTGTGGGAATAATATAAATTAGAAGCTGCCCCGCCTGTAACAATCCAAACCTTGCCATTATCCATTGTTCTGATGGTTGTGCCACTTGCTGCAAATCCCGCTTCTCCTGTAAGTATATTCCACTTCAATTTGGAAGAAATGTCTTGCCATGAAAGTCCCCCGTCAATTGTCCTAAGCAGTTGCATCCGGTTCTTAATAGGGTCACCAAAGATAATCCCACGCTTGGCATCCCAAAAATCCATGCCATCAAGAAATATTGCAGAATCACTATTTTTATAGGTTTGCTTCCAGGTTCTGCCCCCATCATTAGTCAACAATATGTATGCCGGCGAACCCGCATTCACAATGATTGCCTTGTTGGTATCAAAAGCTTCAATATCTCGAAAATCAAGCTTCTCATAGCCCACAGGCTTAATCCATTGCCAGGACAAGCCCCCATCCACAGTTTTACCAACGGTACCATTGCTGCCACTCACCCAGGCAACCTGATCGGAAACGATAGACATTCCCCTGATGCTTGTAGCGGTTCCACTGGTTTGCTGAACAAAATTATACGATTGCCCAAACACAGTACATGGAAAATAAAGGAATAAAAATATCAGCTTTTTCATGCTATTTAACACGTTTCCAAACTTCAGTTCTTCCAAGCAATGCGACGCCGATATAGCCCCTCATATTTAGATCACCATTTGCTTTCAAAGTCATATTGCAACTATAAAGCTTACCTGACTTTGGATCATAAATGCTACCATCTGTCCATTTTCCATCCTCAAAAACAAAGTTCTTAAGGATTTCCAGTCCCACAATCTGTTTCGACCTTAAACTGGTATTAGGGTTCTTATAATCTGTTTTTACATTTCCTTTCTCATCTTTTGGATCTTTCAACCAAACAATTTTTCCAAAGTACTTATCTGATCTTTTAGTAACGTCAATATGGGCCTCTCCTGTTGAGTTAACCCATTTGCCTAAAATGGCATCCTTATTCTGAGCTGAACCTGTTAGCGCAAAGGCAACAAGCAACAATACAATCGAAAAATATTTCATAGCGGATGTTTATGCAATTAAAGGTAGCAATTGATGAAAGATAAATAAAATCTTTCATAGAATGTTCTTCACTATCAAGGTAGCAATGCCTTTATAATCTTTATTAAAATGATGATTTCCGGGGATAATTACTGTCGTGATCCCACTCTTTAAAAAACTCTGCCTCAACTCTTCATCTTCATCCCTTCCAAAAATACACACTGGTTTAATTTCAACAACCTTTTTCAGTTCAGCAATCACATTATACTTTCCTTTCGAGAGCCCAAGGTTAAGCATATCTGTGATATGAATCTCGAAATCAGCATAGTCCTCGGGAGCCAATGATATCAGGCCCTTGAGATTTTTTTTCAATTCCACAGGTAGTCTTGTTGCAAGAAATGGTATCACCGAAGCACCGAAAGAATATCCCGCCAAAACAAATTGTTCCTTTCCAAACTGCTTCTGATACTTTAATATCACTTCCGCCACTTCTCCAGCTGCGATTGACGGAGTTTTCGCTTTCCAAAAATACTTTTGAGCATCCAATCCTACCACATATAATCCTTTGGCAGCCAGGGCCTCCGCCAATGACTGGTCAAAACTTGTCCAACCTCCATCTCCGGAAATCATAAAAACAAATGGTAAAGCAGTCCTTTTTACAGATGAAACTATGGTTAAAGGTAATGGCTCGGCCAATGTTTTCGAAACCTGGCTGTCTTCTCCTACAATCCGCGCATAGGCACTGCTGAATTCTGGCAGCCAGTTACTCTCCACTGCAAATCCATGACCTACCTTATCCAGCTTTACAAGCTCCGCTTTTGGCATATCTTTAAGAAAGGCAGCAGTTGCCACGTACGGACAAGTCAAATCCTTCAATCCATTTAAAACAATAAAGGGTGCAGTTAATGATTTACAAGCTTCTATATAGTAAGACTTGTTGGGCTTCAGAACATGCTGAGTCAGTCCATTCCCCTGGCAAAAGGGCTTAACAATGTTTATATCCGGACAAAAGCCAAGAGCCAAAACTCCTTTAAAAGTATTAGCCGGTGCCTGCACCAGCATTGCATACGCTAAAACTGCACCGTAAGAATAGCCAACTAATATCGGTTTGTGATAAGTAGTCAAGTTATATTTCTTCTGAATGTCAATGCTCAGCTCCTCGAAGTCGGCCGCAGGGTATAAACATTCTGTCTTTACTTTAGACAAATAATACCCGTAATGCCTAGCATCTATTCCAAGAACCAATGCACCCTGAGTCACAAGACTTTTAGCCATGTCAACTACTCCAGTCTTCCAGCCCCCATCTCCTGACACAAACATGGCTACAGAGGAGGGTATGCCCTCGGGATGATAAACTACGATCTTTCCGAACTTACCATAGCTTACAGAATCTATTCGCTGGCAGAAGCCCGTAAGACAAAAACCTAAAAACAAAATACTGGTAAACAAGAATTTATAAGGCATTCTAGGGCTTAATAACCTTAGACAATACGTTGGGAATCTGGAGTAAGTCATAATCGTGGTCGTATATCAGATATTTGTTGTACCATACAGGTGAAAATTTTTCTTTCGCTGCCCTTAGGCCCTTGTAATGAGAAAAGCTTCTAATCTTTTCATAAGCGAATTTTATAGATCGTTCAGGGAAATTATGAGGAGTAATCAATCCTGATAATGGAGCAAAGCCCAGGTTTAGACTGCTAAAACCTTCGGCTTTAGCATAAGTAAACAAAGCAACCATGATAAAATCAATTACTCCATTCGGCGCATCATCAGTTTTTCTAATCAAATCATAAGTACTTTCACCATTAACATAGCTGGGTATCACGTTTAAAAAAGCAACTATTTTTTCTTCGCTATTCTCAACGGTGATGATTGTTTGTTGTTTAAGCTCTTCCCAAATAAAGGTACCCTGAGAAAATACAATTTCTTCCCTTCCTGTATCCCGCAACCAATCATCGGATACCGATTTCAACTTCTGCATGATTCCATCAGACACAGGCGATTTATAAATCTTAGTAACAAAGCCCTGATCTGAGACCTTTTTTAACGCATTACGAATTGACTTCCTGCTCCCGCCCTCTAAAGAAAAGGTTTTAAGATCAACTACTCCTTCTTGTCCAAGAAATAACTTTTTCTTACCCAAGGAGATATAACTTTCCATCCTTTCCTGTGATATTCTGTAGTAGATGCTTTTCATACCACTTTCATAACAAAATTTATCGAAAGACTTTATAAGAGCAGCCTTGTCATCCGGAGACGAAAGCGGCCCCTCCAGTGCAACTGCAAAATTACCTGCGATACGGTAGGCGATCATACCTTCGATGGCCTCATCCTGATAAACCAATTTATCGTTGTACGCTTTAAAATAATCGAGTGATGAATCTCCATATTTTATTAGAAGTGCATTCACATTTTCCAATTCTTCCTCAGTTGTCTGGCTACTACTTACGAAAGGTCTGATTAGTGTATAGACTAAAAATGACAACGAAAGCAAGCCGCTGATATTTATCGAGTAGAGAAAGCCTCTCGCAAAGGCATCATTTGGGACCAGATCTGCGTTTCCCACCATTAGAAAGTTCTGAAAAGTATATTTGATGGACTGCAGCCAATTAAAATCAATATTAAAGTGCCTGCTGTCCAGATAATAAAAACCGAGGCATCCATAAACAAAAACGGCAATAACACTTAGAAGCGTTGTTTGAATACCAAAAGATCTCAATTTCGAGTTGTGTTTAATGTAGTACTGTTTTTTCGAACTAAACAAGATCGTGAGAACAAGAACAGAAAATAACGCTTCCTCATAATCAATAGCCTTCGTCAGATGGCCTACTAAAGAAAGGAGGCAAAGTGCAACCGCAAAATACCAAGCCATCTTTAGCCCTTTTAACATGAAAGCAGCGGTGACCAGAAGGAAAAGACCAGCAACCAAAACAAAGTAGTTTGAAGCGGTAATTGCTTCAAGTGGAAGAAAGTCTTCCAAAAATACCAGACGCTCCCTGATAGCAGGAGTTAGCACCGATATGATGTTAATCACACCCAGGCAAAGCATTAATAAGGCTGGAATAATCCGCATCAATAACCTGTTTACCTTAACGAGAAAAGCTAATCCTCCTAAGGCCATTGGCGTCCAAAATTCCATTAGTCGGAAGATCAATGTTATGGATACAGCAAATGCAGGAGGATAACCTAACTTGATAAGGATGAATGACATTGATGCCTCAACTGCACCGAGGCCCCGAAGGAAAGGAGAGATAATCAGGAAAATAACTGCGACAATGTAGCTTACAATTGCAATCATCCATGAGGGATTCAAGTGTAGTGTTAGCATTGCGATATAGATGTGTACAATTCCTATAACCTCAATTAAAAAGCTATACCCTAAGGTTGTAAGGAAATGTTTACGCTCAATTCTGCTCTCCCGAAATTCCGCGGCATAAACTTCGATTACAGGAATGTACTTGAGCATTAGAAGATAAATCTTACCCTTTTTAATTACTGAATTGTATATGCCGAATAAAGTTCCAATTAATAATACTACGGCTAGTAAGCCAAACCATTCTCCATTTCCAATGCTGCCTTCTATTATTCCGTATATAAAGACTGGAATTGCTATCATCACCACTGAAAGAATGCCTATAAAACCATAGATAGAGGAGGCAAAATTAATCTGTGATTTGCTAACTCCCTTTTTTTCGATATCTCCACTGAAGAATGCCAGTGAGGAAACACCTCCGGCAGGTAAAAAAACGCTAACAAAATTCCTTTTTAGATAAAGTACAGTCCCGTCTAGTACAGAAATTCTACTCGCAATAGAAGCGAAGGCAGACCGGTACATTAAACCATGAACAAAGACATATGCTATACTAATCGTGATCCCCAACAACAACCATATTGGGCTTGCTGTAGCGAGTAAGGGCCCTACCTGATTGAGTTCAGCACCTTCATGTTTTACAAACCAAATGGCAACTCCAACAAAAAATAAGGTGAAAACATAACTAGAAATCATCTTCGCGTTTTCGCGAATAAATGGAGCAATAAACTTAAATCTCTGCATAGTTATATTCCGCAATTGGTTGTTTTCAAATACCCAACCAAACTAGTCTATTTATTGTATTGAAAGCGTCATTTCTAGCATTAAATCGCTAATTGCGGACAGAATAGTACAAGTTCTTGGGTAGTTGTAGCCTGAAAGGGGCCTGAAAGGTATCTTAGAGGGTAAAAGGGTGTCTTGCCCAAGGAGTATGCTCTCAGTTACCTAGTTGTTACCTACTAGTTACCTACTAGTTACGAAGCTGAGTAGACGATTTGAAACACATTGGATGACAAAAAATAGTACTAAAAATAAAAGAGATAGACTCATCCAAGCCCTATCTCTTTCTAACCAAATATAAACCCTGTATGAACGGGATCTTTTTCTTTATGGTAATTTGCAAGTTACCTGTATTTTCTTTCTATGATGCTAGCATTGCTGCTTGACTCTACAAATGTAAAAATAATATCTCATAGTGTAAAATTTACACTAAGTAATTTTAATCAAATCTACCCGATATTGCAATTCCATGATAATTTAGCTATTAATTATTAAACACAACAATCGAGTTTGTATAATTAAACTTTATAGCAGCCACAATTGAATACTAGAGAACAAAGCGCCATTTTCGAAAAAATATTTAGGCATTTAAGAAAATATTATTTATATTATAGAGATATCTGCCATTTTAACAACAATTAGATAGTATACAAGAACAAAACCTCATAAATTGATCTTTATCTTATCAATATTTATCATTTAAACCAAATTTCTTCATCATCTAATGAACATAGTGTTATCTTTTCGATAACTATTTAATATAAAAAGCCATTCACCAGCTAATTTACACCAATTCGAAAAACTAATTTAATCGCTGCTTCTGAGCTAAAAGCAATTCCGCCAAATTATCATATGGCACTCTTTGAACGGTAATACCTCGATCAATAGCAACTGATGCAGCCGTCGCAGCAGACTCCCCAAGTATCATAAACACAGGTTCCATTCGTACCGAGCCATAAGCGATGTGAGAACTGGAAAGGCACACTGGAACAAGCAGGTTTGAACACTGATTTTCCTTTGGAACAATAGCATCATACCCAATACTGTATGGTTTAGAAGCCTTAACCCCAATATCTCCCTCATTCTGCACAAAGCCCTGATCAGTTACATACCGCTGAACATTATGAGAGTCTAAAGAATAAGAACCCATACCTATTGGTTTCTGCACTTCCCGCTTCCCAAGAACTTCATTTTCAGTCATTACCAGACTACTTACCATTCGCCTGGCTTCTCTGATGTATAATTGATGTGGCCAGTTGTCATTATCTTGGAACTCATCTTTAGATAGACCCCAGGTATTTAACTTATCCTGGAAAACCTTTGGAACCCTCGGGTCTTGCGCCATGAAATACATTAGGCCTTTCTGGTAATTTTCATGATCCTTAATTATTTTCTTTCTTTCGGCATAGGAAGCCTCCGGATATCCGTAATTCATACCTATAAAATCTGTACTAAAAGGTCCGTGGTTATTGGTGTCTGTCTTTCTATTAGGGACAGGATCATATTTATCAAACAACTCTTTCCATCCGCTCTCAAATACCCTGACCAATAACTCATAATCCATAGGATTATACCTGTCCGGTTTCGGAAAAGTAACCCTATTCTCAGGGTTATTTGTGAGGCACATCCTAAAGCAGTATGCCTGCAGCTTATCATCGCCTTGCCCTTTGACTCCTGGAGTGGATGATGCAATACCGGCTAAAAGGCCGCTACTTTTTTGCCCTGGCACTATATATGGATCAATGGGCTTCGCAAAGTGGTGACCATGTTGAAAAACATTAGTTTGCACTCCATTCCATATCTCGCCGTAAATGGTATTTGCTTCTCTACCAACTTGGTAACTGACACCTGCGGCAGCCATCAAATCTCCCTCATAAGTAGCATCGATAAAAACTTTTCCTTTATATAATTTCCCACTCACGGTTTTGATAGAAATTATTTTGCCGCGCTTCTTTATGACCCCACGTTTCCTTTCTAACCACTCGTTGCGATGAACAACTAACGCATTTTCTTTCACAAATGATTCCATCACTTGTTCTGCCACGTGAGGTTCGAAGATCCACATGGTACGGTCGGCTCCGTCGATCGCTGGAGTTCCCTGTCCCTTGTTTCCATACTCTTCTTTCTTCTGCCACTTCCAGGCGGAATCTGCTTGGTAGTGAAGAAATATCCGGTGATAAAACTCTCTGGCTAAGCCTCCGATCACTTCTTTATTACCAGTGTCTGTAAAACCGAGGCCACCAGAAGACAAACCACCTAAATGCTGATCTGGAGAGACCATGATTACGGTTTTACCCATTTTAGTTGCCTGAACACAGGCAGTAACCGCAGCGGATGTACCACCATAAACAATGATGTCTGCAGTAAATACTTTTGCCTGGACTTGGGCAGTTATCTGTTGCAATCCGAATAAGCATAAAAGAAAGTGTAGTATTATTTTTTTAATAATCATAAAATCTAAGTTAAGAAAAGAGATTTAATTGTAAATTGGTATCAGCATGAGAAAATATTTACTACTATTATTCTATATCCTACTCGCCAATGTTGCTGTAGCACAAAAGTATGAGGCCAACTGGAACTCACTGAATCAAAGGAAAATTCCGGAATGGTTTCACCAGGATAAATTCGGAATCTTTATTCACTGGGGCGTTTATGCTGTCCCCTCCTATGCTCCCGTAATAGAAAATAGTGGCGACAGTTATTCCGAATGGTATTGGCAGCGGTTGACTGAAAAGCAAAAAGACTTTAGCAGCTTTCATAACAAAAACTATGGAGCCGATTTTATGTATCCAGAGTTCGAAAAATCTTTCAAAGCAGAACTTTACAATCCAAAAGAATGGGCAGAACTCTTCAAAAAATCAGGAGCTAAATATGTTGTGCTAACTTCAAAGCATCATGAGGGTTATGCATTATGGGATAGCAAGGAGGCAGACAAAAGCTGGGGAAGACCTTGGAATGCCGTTACTGGAACTCCGAAAAGGGATTTACTTGGAGAACTTACAGCCTCTGTTAATAATGCTGGATTAAAAATGGGCTTTTATTATTCCTTATACGAGTGGTTTAATCCACTTTGGAAAAGTGATAAACAGAAGTACGTAACAGAACATATGTTTCCGCAGTTCAAGGATCTTGTTAATAAGTATAAACCAGCCGTCATATTTTCAGATGGAGAGTGGGATTTGACTGATGAGGAATGGAGAAGTCCAGAACTACTGGCTTGGCTGTATAACGAATCACCTGTCGCCAAATCTGTAGTAGTGAACGATCGTTGGGGCAAAAATACAAGGGGCAAAAACACTAGCTCAACTTACACAACATCAGAATACGGTAGTGGTATGGATCCAAACGTAATCTGGGAAGAAAGTCGCGGTATAGGTCATTCTTACGGCTACAACAGAAACGAGAAACTTGAAGACTACAGAACAAGTCATGATCTAATATTGATGCTCGTAGATATTGTTTCCCGAGGAGGTAACTTGTTATTAGATATCGGCCCGACCGCAGATGGTCGCATTCCTGTGATTATGCAGCAACGGCTTACAGATATAGGCACTTGGTTAAACGTGAACGGAGAAGCGATTTACGGAACCGACGCATATTCAAAGTCTTACCAGTGGAGTGAAGGTAAAATGCCGGAGAAAAAAGGGGAATCTTACATGGCTGGATATGACATTGCGAAAATGGTTGTACCTACAGCTGACCAGGCGCATGTGGAAGCATTCTTCACAGTTAAAGGAAAAGATCTTTACTGCATTTTCCCAAATTACTCATCACAACTTACGATAAAGGATCTTAAATTAAAACGCGGTGCGGAGGCTACAATTCTTGGAGTAGATAGGAAATTAAAAATTAAGTCTGCAGGCAAAAATCTTATTGTAGACGCTTCTATTATTAAGCCTGGAGAGATTAGCGGTCAGCTAATGGTACTCAAACTACAAAATGTCCTATAGGATATATTCATTTTTATTGCAGGAATAGATCTTTTACAGGTATCAAAGGAAATTGGACACTAGAAAACTCTAGCGTCCAATTTAGCATATCATTTATTCCAGTTATCAATCCGCATGGAGCGTATCCTTATGCTCTTCAGGCTTATAAGAGGCCTCAAGCTCAGCAAGCTTCTTTTTACCATAAGCTAGTTTTGTGATCAATACGAACAGCACAGGAACAATAAAAAGCGCCAAGACCGTGGCCGATAACATCCCTGCCGCAACCGTCCATCCAATAGTTTTTCTGGAAACAGCTCCTGCACCATGGGAAATAATTAAAGGAATCACGCCCAGAATAAAGGCTAATGAAGTCATAATGATTGGTCTCAAACGTAGCTTAACAGCTTCGATTGTAGCAGCAATCAATTCCATTCCCCAATCAACACGTTCTTTCGCAAACTCCACAATCAGAATCGCGTTCTTTGCAGACAGCCCGATCAATGTAATCAAACCAACCTGAGCGTAAATATTATTGTCCAATTTTGGGAGGAAAGTCAGCGCCAGAATCGCTCCAAATAATCCTAAAGGAACAGAAAGCAAAATAGAGAACGGTACAGACCAGCTTTCGTACAAGGATGCCAGTAATAGGAATACAAATACAATAATTAAAGCAAAGATTAAAGTGGTACTGCTACCTGCCTCCTTTTCTTCCAGACTTAGCCCGGAAAAACTATAGCTGTAATTCGATGGTAATGTTTTGGATGCAACTTCCTCCAGCGCCTTTAAAGCATCCCCAGAACTAGATCCTGGCTTAGCAGATCCGGTAATCTCTATAGATCTGAATAAATTAAAGTGATTGATGATCGACGGCTTTTCTACCACATCATAAGTGACAATGGAACTTAGAGGTACAGAACTTCCCGCGTTATTCTTGACATAAAGTCTGCTCAAGTCTTCGATTCCTTTTCGGAAATTTGTATCTGCCTGAGTTACGACCCTAAAGTTCCGTCCGTATTTCGTAAAGTCGTTAATGTAGCTGCTACCAAGATAGGCAGAGATTGTACTGTAAACGGCGCCGATTGAAACACCCATTTTTTTAGCCTGATCACGGTCAACATGAACCTGGTAATTTGGTGTTCTCGAGTTAAACAGCGTATAAGCCATCCCAATTTCAGGTCTTTGGTTCGCGGCCATGAGGAATTTTCCAACATTGGCCTCAAATTGCTTGATATCTCCAGCTTGCTTCTCCTGGATCTGAAGAGAGAAACCTCCACTAATTCCAAGTCCTGGAATGGGAGGCGGCGCCACAACAATAACGCTTCCGTCTTTGTCACCTGCAAACTCTTTGGTCACCCCGGCTATCGTGGATGCAACGTCTCCCTCACGATCATCCCAACTTTTTAGCTGAACAAAAAACGTAGCTGCATTGGATTTAAATGACCTATTCAAGATATTGATACCTCCTATGGAAGTTATGTTTTTAACCTCTGGGAATTTTTTCTTAATCGTTTCGGTGATCCTTTTGATAAAAGCATCTGTTCTGGCCGCTGAAGCACCCTCCGGCAGTGATACCCCCATTAAGAAAATACCAGCATCCTCACTTGGAATAAATCCACCTGGTTTCTTGACAAACAATCCAACAGTCCCTATATAAAGACAAACGAGGATTACAATTACCAACGGCGCTTTTTTCAACGCCCATTTTACACCATTTGAGTACTTATTGGTTACTTTTCCAAACCAGCTGTTGAACTTGTAAAAGAACTTGTTTAACCCTCTGGAGTTCTCATTCAAGTTCATTGGCTTCAAAAGCAATGAACATAACGCCGGCGTAAGCGACAAAGCGATAAAGGCCGAAAGCAATACAGATACAGCAATTGTTATCGCAAACTGCTGATAAAGTTGCCCAACCATGCCGGGGATAAATCCTACCGGAATAAATACGGCGGCAAGAATCAACGCAATCGCGATAACTGGCGCAGTGATATCTTTCATCGCCCTACGAGTCGCATCTGGAGCAGATAGCCCATCATGATCCATGTAATGCTGTACAGCCTCCACCACAACGATCGCATCATCCACCACAATACCGATCGCAAGTACAAATCCAAACATGGTTAGTACATTGATTGAGAATCCAAGTACGGTAAAGAGAATAAATGTACCTATGATGGATACCGGTATCGCAAGAACAGGTATCAGGGTTGCTCTCCAGCTTTGCAGGAAGAAGAACACCACTAATGTGACCAAAATCAACGCTTCAATTAAGGTATTTACCACCCCATCGATTGAAACTTTAACAATCGAAACAGTTTCATATCCAATTACATAATCCAGGTCCTTTGGAAAGGACTTTTTAAGTGCTTTCAACTCCTTTTCAATCCCATCTGCAGTGGCAACTGCATTACCGCCAGGTGTCTGGTTGACGGCCATCATTGAAGCAACCTTACCATTAATCCTCGCCCGTGTAGAATAACTGAATTCTCCAAGTTCCACCCTCGCAATGTCTTTAAGATAAACCGCAGAACCGCCTTCACCCGATTTTACAACGATATTTTCAAATTGTTCCTTAGTATTTAAATCTCCGTCAAGAATCACTGAAAACTCAAAAGTCTGATTAGAATTCTGAGGAGGCCCACCAACTGTACCACCCGGTATCCTAGAGTTCTGCTCTGTGATTGCAGCGGAAACCTCAGCTGGTGATATATTTAAACGGGCAAGCTTATTAGCGTCAAGCCAAACCCTCATGCTGAAGGGCTGACCAAACGCCTGAACATCACCAACTCCAGGAATTCTTAACAAGGCGTCTTTGACGTATAAGTTAACGTAATTTGATATGAATTTTTGGTCGTAGGTTCCATTTGGGGAATACAAACCAAGTACCATAAGGATATCATTATTGGCCTTTTTAGTGGTAATACCCAATCTTCTAACAGCTTCAGGTAATGCAGGTTCCGCGATACCCACCCTATTTTGTACATCAAGTGCCGCGATGTCAATATTTGTACCTACATCAAATGTTACCGTAATGGCTGAACGACCATCAGATGTACTGTTTGATGACAGATACTTCATTCCTGGCGTACCGTTGATCTGATTTTCTATAGGGGTAGTTACTGTCTGCTCTACAGTTTGTGCATCAGCTCCTGTATAGGTACCGCTAACCGTTACTGTCGGAGGTGCAATGTTTGGGTACTGACTGATCGGCAATGTAGTAAGTACAATCGTACCTATCAATACAAGTAAGATCGAGATTACAATTGCCGTGGTCGGTCGCTTTATAAAAACTTCTGAAATCATATGTTTTTCTTAGATTTTGAACTATTTCTTAACTGAAGCTGCAGCTTGTTGTCCATTCGCTTGGCCTATTGTTCCAGCCTGCACCTTAGCGCCCGGTTTTACATTCTGCACCCCTTCAACAACGATCACTTCTCCTTGCTTAAGACCACTACTAATCACCACACTCTGACCAAATTGCTTACCTAATTTCACATTTCTTGGTTCTGCCTTGCTGCTGTCACCTACTACGTAGACATTGAATATTCCCAACTGCTCCTGAAGAGCTTTGTATGGAATAACAAGTTGGCGTTCTGAAGCTACGTTAAGTGCTTTCAAATTTACTGTCATACCGGAAATAAGTCTACCTTGGGCGTTTGGATAGCTTATCCTAACCTTTATTGTTCCCGTTTGAGGATCTACAGCGCGATCTATAGCTACAATGCGACCCTGCCCTTTGAAAATGCTGCCATCCTGTAATTGAATGCTAAAAAGCGAATCTTTAACTGCTGACGGTATTCTTTGAAGCTGTGTAAATCGAGGGATCTCGGCCTGGTTTACTGAAATATCTACGGCTATAGGGTTAAATGTAGACACTGTGTTTAACAGTGTTGTGCCCGGTGATGCCAAAGCACCAAGTTTTACCTGCGAAATACCAATCGTTCCTGTTAGTGGTGAAACTATTGTAGCACGCTCTAAATCATTTGCTATAGACGAAAGCTGCGCCTGAGCGGCAGCTACCTGTGATTCTGCATTTGCTAAGTCTGTTAGCGCATAATCAACACGTTGCTTAGCTACAGCATCCTGTTCGGCCAATCTCGTGTACCTGTCTGCATCTTTTTGAGCTTTATCACGGTTTGACTTAGAGACGGCAACATCCGCCTTGGCAGCATTGTAAGCAGCTATATACTTAGTTCTATCTATCTCATAAAGCTTTTGGCCCTTAACTACTTTCTGACCATCTTTAACAAAAATAGCAGTCACATAACCGCCTACCTGCGGACGTAATTCCACTTCATTTAGCGCTATCACTACTCCAGGATAAGTGTCCGTAGTCACTACTTCCTCTTCTGTCACCGTAACTGTTGTTACTGGAGTTGCTGGTGGCGGTCCCTGTGGTTGAGCAGATTTGTCACCTCCACCACAAGATGCGAGGACTATGGAACTAAGAACGATGATGCCCAGTTTTATGTTGTTAATCGTATTCATTTGATGCATATTAATTGATTGTTATTGTGCCTAATGCTTGTTGTACGTCCAATTTCGATGAAAGTAGACTATACAAAGCGTTTAAATAGTTAAGTTGAGCAGTGCGGAGGTCTGTTTCTGAGGTCATCAGATCCAAATATGTTTTTATCCCCTCGTCATACTGAAGCTTTATGGTATTATAAACTTGTCTTGAGATTTCGACATTTGCTTTCGAAGTAGTTAAGTCGTTCAAATTGGCCTTATAAATTGCCATGGCCGATTCATATTGGGTATTGATTTGATTTGTGGTATTCACAAGATCAAGATCAATTCGCTTTTCCTGCAATTGTGATTTTTTGATCTCCTGTGTGCGTTTTCCTCCCTGAAAGATCGGAATGCTTAACTTAAGTCCAACAACCGAACTTGGGAAAACCCTGTCGTAAAGATCATTGAACTGCTGACTCTGGAAGTTCCATCCGTAGTTATAGAAACCAGCCAAGGAAGGCAGGTAACTGAGCTTGTTGTAATTTGTGTTGATGCGTTGAAGTTCACGTTGAGTTTGAAGCAAACGATATTCAACACGCCCAGAATAGTTTACAACCTGGTTAGTGTCTATGAGCATATTTTTCTCCAACTCTCCTTCGCTATAGGCCAGGTCAAATTCCTTATTGGCAGTATATCCAATCAGTTCTCTTAGATAAGCATACTTAGATTTTAACAATTCCTGGGTTCTTTTTAGATCAGCTTTAGCGTTACTAAGGCTAATCTGCGCCCGTTGAAAGTCTGTTTTATCTACAAGTCCCGCCTCGTATTGCGCATTCGCATCTTTGTACTGCTTTTCCAAACGGGCAATATTTTCGTTGATGATATTCAATTGTTCTTTGCCCGTCAGGATATCATAAAAAGCTTTACTAACGTCCACTACGGTATTAATTTTATTGTTTTCCGTGCTTTGCTTGTATTGTTGTCTAAAATATTTAGCGGTCTTTGAAGCTTGGATTAAACCTGCATTTAAGATCTGTTGATCTGCCTGTAACAAAACCGAAGAGGTGTTTTTTCCACCAAATGTTAGGAAGGAAGTTTCTCCATTTGTAGTAAGGATCTGTGTTTGCTGTTTTAAATTGTGGTTAAGCGAACCGTTTCCGTTAACTTGAGGAAGCCAGCCCGAAAGGGCAGATTTTATATCACGTTCACCAATCTCTTCATCAATAAGGGATTGTTGTACTAGCGGCTTATTTTTTAAGGCATAGCTTATGACATCTTGCAATGTTGCCTTTTTAAGGATCGTCCCAGCGCTATCTACTTGTGCAAATGCCATCCCTGGAATAAGGATGCTTGCACAAGCGAGGATTAAGACTTTTAAATTATAGATATTCATAGTTATATGACATGGAGAATTAGAAAAAGCAAAAGTATATGGAATGGAGATTTTAACTAAGGAAAGTTGACCGAACATAGGAAATTCATAACTGAAGCAATACAAAAAGCATACTCAAGCAAATGATTATGTTGCTTGAGCTCCGAAATTACACGGTTTAGTATTAGATTACTCACCTTCGGTCAATAATCACGAGAAATCTGACTAAAGTTTTACTAATCTTGTATATCAATTCTTATTATGAAGTTAAACAGGCAGGCGAAAGACTTTTATAAGTACTTCAGGTTCATTATTATACCTGTGGTGTTTGTTACATTCTATATTTTATCTGTCTTAATCGATCCGTACCGCTCCTGGTCCATCTTTTTTAACAGAACAAGTACTGAAATCTTTAGAGAACTAATATTCGTCTTGATCTACTGTATCGGCTTAACGGAGATTAGTTTGGCGGTTGCCAGGTTTCTCGATAGAAAAATGCGATGGCAGGAATTTCCTATGGCAAGGTTTCTCCTGCAATTCTGTATACAAATCCTGACAACAATCGTTTTCCTCTATCTTTATATGAACACCACTATCACGCTACTTGGTGATGGAAGAAAGTTTAGTGAAATAAACTCAATTGCACTTCGTCAAACCTTTGTGGTCAGTGTGTTATTATCCATACTAATCAGTCTCATCTATACAGGAAACTTCTTTCTACAACAATGGAAAGTAGCTTTATTGGAAAGCTCAACCCTTAATCTAAAAGCTGCCGAATTTAAACGCATAGCACTAGAGGCAGAGCTTGAGTCGCTAAAAATGCAGCTTGACCCGCATTTTATGTTCAATAATTTTAGTACGCTCTCGGCGCTGATCACTGAAGACCAGAACCTTGCACAACATTTTTTAGAGAAACTTTCCCGAGTGTACCGATATATGATAATAAACGTGAATAAGAATATTATTTCGGTAGAAGAGGAGCTCAACTTTGCCAATGCTTACTACTATCTGATCAAAATTCGGCTGGGAGACAATATAAAGATGGATTCGGATCTTCCTGATGCTGTACTAAAAAAAGGCATTCCCCCTATCACCTTGCAATTGCTTATAGAAAATGCTATCAAACACAACACAGCTTCACGTTCAAAGCCCCTGTTAATCACTATAAGAGCTGACGAAAACGAGGACTTGTTAGTAACAAATACACTACAGCCACTTAATTATAACATACCTTCCACAGGAACGGGCATAAAGAATATAAAAGGACGTTACAAGCTTCTTTCGGATCGACTACCAGACATTACCGAAGAAGATAAGCTATTCCGGGTGAAGCTCCCACTGATGGATATTACTAATTAACAGATGAATATATTGATCATTGAGGATGAACGGCACAATGCCAACCGCTTACAGGCGATGGTAAAAGAAATTGACTCTGAATATATAGTTTGTGATATTCTGGAGAGCGTAGCTGATAGTATTGACTGGTTTAATGCGCAACCATCTCCAGACTTGATTTTGATGGACGTAAGGTTGGCTGACGGACTGTGTTTTGAAATTTTCAGCTCTTGCCCGGTAACAGCGCCTGTAATCTTTACTACTGCCTATGATGAATATGCTATCCGGGCCTTCAAAGTCAACAGCATAGATTATCTGTTAAAGCCTATTCATAAACCAGAACTTGAGGCAGCGCTATTGAAATTTAAGCAATTGATATCCAACCATCAACCAGATCCGGCAATAGCGGACCTTATCGATATCATCAAAAAACAAGGCGCAAGTTACCGCTCCAGATTTCTGATTCCCTTAAATGATGGGTACAAATCTGTTGGTGTTGAAGAATTGGACTATATCTACTCTGAGTTTAAAGTAACACATTTGGTTGCGGGAGACCGGCAAGTTTATGCTACTACACAAACCATGGATGAATTAGAGGAACAACTGGATCCATCCTTATTTTTTAGGGCCAACAGACAACACATTATCTCTTTAGGAATTATAAAAGACATCCACAATTATTTCAATGGAAAGCTCAAAGTAGCAATTAACAAATATCCGAAGGCGGAAATCCTAATCAGCCGGGAAAAAGCAGTCTCATTTAAACAATGGCTTGACAGGTAGTTGAGAAGCAATCATTGATTTACTACTAATGATTTAATGTATTTGAAGGATTTAGAAATCCAACTCTTCCGACGAAGCTGCAAAACTGGTAGTGTTCTAAAAAAATCTGCGAAGGCATTGTAAGCCAGTTTATCATGTAAAATTACCACCTCCACATTAAGCTGTTTTTCCGCTAAAACTACTTCGTAACTCTGCGTATCCCCACAGTTGGTGCCGCTATTGTCGTGACCAATGTTATTGACTAACGAGGTGCCAGGATACAGGGTAAGTTTGTTTTCTAGAAAAGCTGAAGCATACCAACGGATGTCCCAGCAAGCGGCTCCATCCGCGCCCAACACCCTTAGCGCCTGGGTGTAAGGATATGTGCCGCCGAAATCAAACTCGTCTTGAAGTTCTCCTTTTTCAATTTTACTTAACAATATAGAGCCATCTGGCTCAAACAGATCCCAAGCACGTTTCCAAGTGCCCCAGCCCCAACAGTCGGCACCTTTTAAAAAGAATGCCTCTTTAAGCTTTTGCTGCACTGGAAGGAGATAGCCATGAATACAAGCAACTTCCTGCTGATCGATATATAAATCTAATGCATCATTCATATATTTAAGAAACCATTTTGAAGTAACCAGATCGTCTTCTAAGACAATGGCTTTCCCACAAGCATTGATTACTTCTGTTACACCCCTAATTATGTTCTCATTGAGCCCTATATTGTTTTTACGCAATCTGATGGTTACACTTTTGAAACCATTAATAGTTTTTAAGTATTCCCGAAGCACATTTACCGGGACTTCGGCAGCTACATTTTTAGCACCATCGGCATAGATGTACAAATCACTTTCTTCGGCAAGAATGTTTTTTTGAAGGGCTTGAATTGTCTGACGGGTATGATCGAGACGATTATATACAAAAAGGACGACCGGAGCTGTGCTCATCTGCTTTTAAATTATGATTTCGGGACTAAATAGCGTACACAAAACTACCCTTTTTTATAAAATTTCAAGCTTTAAACAAATGACAAAATTCAATAGGATGTTTTTATTATAAATGTCTGACAAACATGTTATACATTGATAAACAGACGTTTAAGATCTAAAAATTCGTAAAGAATGAATAAAGCAGGAGATGTGCCAAATATAAAGCAAACATTTAAGCTCATTATTGTCTTTCATGTAAAAATAAAACCTTTAACCAAATGCCAAAAACAGACATTCATATCAACACAGACCTTCAGAAATTCATTCAAAAATTTGAGCCTCACAAGTTTAAGGTTCTTGCAAGAGGGATTGAGATCAGGGGAACAGGAGACTTGCACCGCAGTATTACTTTTGCAAAAGAATTGATTGAAAGGTTAAAATTGAATTTAACCGTGCATCATTCAGCTGAAATGGCCAGTTACGGCGGTTTTGAAGTTTTGCATGGCCTACACTAAAGTCCGTATGCTATCAACTTAACCCACGGTCTGCAACCTTTCTTGTTATAACCACTATACTTCTATGAATAAATTCACTAAAACTGTGACCCTCAATGGGCATAAGATAAAAACGATTTCATGGTGGGTGCAACCATATACGTAGATGGCGGCATCACGTTATACCAAAGATTTGTAAACAATGGTTAATTAGCTATCTCAGGTAAGTTAAGATCATAACCTTATCATTTCAACGTGCTCAATACCATCTTCATCATAAACTTCACCATGCTTGACAAATCCTAGAGAAGTATAAAAGGGCAGTGCATAAGTTTGAGCGCCAATACGAATTGGCCCCTTGCCGAATATTAATTCACAATTCTCAATGGAAAGTTCCATCAACACTCTGCCTAAACCCGTACCTCGAAAAGCTGGCGAGGTAAGCACCCTGCCAATCGACACCTCCTCATAGGAAACTCCTGCAGGTAGAAGTCGGCTATAAGCAGCCAAATGCCCCTCAGAGAATAAAGAAAGATGAAAACAATGTTGGTCTTTATCATCCTGATCCAGAAAAACGCAGCTTTGTTCAATAACAAATACCTCGCTGCGTAGGCGAAGTATATCGTAAAGTTCCTGACCAGAAAGATCATTAAAGGCTTTGACAGTATGTGTTAAACTCATTAAATGGGAGGTATTAAAGCAGCTAAGTTAGCAATTTTCAATACCTCCCATTTAATGATTGTTTAGAAAAAGCAAATCAAGGCTTTGCGATCTCTAAAACGATCCTACCACTAATATCGCCATTTTTCATGTCCTCAAACACCGTATTGATGTCTTCTAGTTTAGCTGCTTTTACGGTCGCTTTCACCTTCCCTTCCAATGCAAACGAAATAGCTTCTTCCATATCTTTTCGTGTACCTACAATAAAGCCCCTAATTGTGATGCCATTAATCACAGTATTAAAGATAGACAGATCAAAAGTACCAGGAGGTAAGCCGTTTAGTGAAAGAACTCCTTTACGCCTTAACGCGCTCATTCCTTGGTTAAAGGCGATTTGTAGAGGGTGCTGTAACTAGCGGTTAGATCTGCACCTAAATCCTTTGCCAGCTGGAGTTTGTCATCCGAAATATCTATAGCTGCAACATGTAGTCCCATTGCCTTTGCATACTGAACAGCCAAGTGGCCTAAACCACCAATTCCAGAAATAACTACCCATTCTCCAGGTTTTGCTTCTGTTCCTTTCAACCCTTTATACACCGTTACTCCGGCACAAATAATTAGTGCCATTGCGGTAAAATCGATATTTGAGGGAATCGTGCCACGTATCTGGAATCTGCAATAACATATTCTGCGAAGCTTATGCATGCAAATCTGTATGACAAACGCCACAGGCGATAACTTTAACTAAAATTTCATTTTCGCCAGGTTCTCTAACCTTAACTTCTTCAATTTACAAGGGCTGTCCAAACTGATGGACAACCGCTGCTTTCATTATTTTAGGTATCATAATTTTTGGAATTAGAAACCAACTACCGCTTCTATTACATAACCATTGAATTTACCTCCGGCGCGGTAATCCTGAGTAGGGAAATCTTCATATTTTTGCACCACATATTCTCCTTTTAATAACACGTTTTTGGTTAAAAACCAGCCTGCTGCTGCTGCAACGCGATTAATCTTTACGTCATCTGCATAATTAATCACAGCTGTATTTGCCAAGCGTGCTTTCACAGTATTGTATTTAGCGCCAATGAACAAGTTTTCATTTTTCCCGAAGCGGTAAACTGCATCTGCTGCAAACTGATTCATCTTCCGGGTGTCTGTTTCTTTGGATGTTCTTCCTGAAGCTGCTTCAAAAGTCCCGAATAATTCCAGTCCTTTAAACTTTAAGAAGCCATTAAGCATAACAGTATTAACTTTTTTGCTAAAACCTGGATTGAAACGACCAGAGAAAGCTAATGGTGTTCCGGCACCGCTTGTACTACTTGGGTTAGCAGAATTAAGCTCCATTACATACTGATAGTTAGATCCAGAACGGTCGCCGCCAAATATTGTATTGCCCCCAGAGCTTTGATTGCCGTAATAAGAAGCACTTACTCTAAGGCGTACATCATCCATAACTTGTTTATCAAAACCACCCTTTAATAATATAGAGGGCGCTTTTTTGTAGTCGCCATCAGGGTTTGATGCAGCATACAGGGAATCGACATTACCTTTTATCATGCCATTTGTTGCTCCTAGCAATCCAAAGAAACCATTTTTTCTTAGCATAACTTGTCCGCCAATTTCTGTTGCAAACTCATCAACGATGTTACCTTCCATAAATGGATTGTAGATGGTACTACCACCGTCACTTCTGCGGAAATGCTCGTCTCCATAATCTACCTCAAAGTGTCCGATTTTTATTGTTGCGATCTCCATGATGTCATCCCAGATCTTGCCATTGAAAGGAAGTTTATCGAACTGAATGTACCCACCTTTAACCCAAGTTTCGTTGTGGTGTTTGGTAGAAAGATAGCTGGTAATATTTAACCTGATCCCATCTGCCAATTGAACATCCATATATAAGTTGGCCTGTGCTGTTTGAAATCCAGGGGTAATTATTTTCAGCCTATTCCCTGGTACAGCAGGATTAAATGAGCCGATGTTGTTATTTAAAGCACCTGGATTTTTATGCTTTAAGTTTTGAAACTGTTGTGTAAACCCGGCACCAAACTTAAGTTTTAAGCCATCGAAAGTTGTAGAAGAGTCTTTTGGATCTTCGAATACATTGATCCCTGTTTTGTCATAAGGTCTTAAATTGTCGATCTTTTGGAACTGAGCAAAAGAAGTAAAGGGTACGATACTAAAGGCAATGACTGCCAATGTTGAGAATTTCATGATTTGAATATAATTGGGTTGTTAATTTTTAAAAGTTAGGTTGTAGTTAATACTAAGCTCATCTCCTACTTTCATTGCACCAAGCATAAAACTTGGAGGTTGAATACTATAGTCGGTTAGCTTGACTCTTTGTGTTCCTGTACAGGTGATGCTTTGATCAGGATTAACCGTACTATTCACCTGCATGGTTATCATTTTAGATACACCGGCAATGCTAAGTGTTCCTGTTGCTTTTACACTGAACTTACCTTTTGATATCGGAGTAATTACAGCATTACTTAACTTAAAACTAATTTTCGGGTGCTCATCTGCTTTGATCACTTTGTAAGTACGCGTGTCCATAGAACTGTGTTCGCTTTTAAGACTTTTTGCATTGACACTGAAGCTTAAGGAAGACAAAGTCTTTGGCACATTTTCATTTCCTGCAAGTGAACCAAAATCGGCCTCACATGTCGGGTTATTCGCGGTCATTTCCCAGTCGTGAACATTGGATTTACCAGAAACCCGAATCAGGTTTTCTTTAGCAGCGTTTAGCTTGTAGTTTGACTGTGCTTTAAGGTCTTGGCCGGAAGCCAATCCCATAAAGATCAAGAGCGCCATGTATTTAAATGGAGACCTTAATATGGTGAAGCGTAGTATTGTTTTCATAATAATATAATTAATTTGTTTAATCAAAAGTAGATCAAAGCTGATGGCCAGAACAGCATACCAAACATCTCAAAAGGTGATTCTCGTCACATTAACTTCCATTAACCTTATAATTTTAATAATTATAAGCTATGAAGACACTAATGCCTAAGGATTGAACTTTGCGAACAAGATTCCGGCAATGACCGACTGTGCAAAGCCGTATAAAAACCAGCTCATTACCATGAATGCTGTCACATCCATAGCGCTAAAAGTGATCCACATAACGGGAAGCAGGGATACCATGGCATAGACAAATCCAAACTCCAATCCCCTCCATAGAATTGATCCGTGAAATAGTCTTTTAAAACGGTCCCAAAACCATGATAGCGCGAAGCTGATCACAAAAGCGTGGGTGTAAAATAGGATATCCCTGTCTCCATGCGAATCAAACAGGGGATTGTTGTAATCAACAAAGAAGCGGGGAAAGAACTTGATTCCAAAATACAGACTTCCGTAACTCAGGATTGACAATACAACTCCGGCAAGCAATCCGGTAAAGATAATTTTCTTCATCATAGCTAGTTTAAGATTTTAATATTGAGCATAAATTCTACGTTCAATTCGTTATTGGTTTTAATCATCCCTCCCAGCCTTTTTGGAGGGACTATATTAAAGTCGGAGAAATGCAGTGTTTTGGTTCCAGTCATTCGGAGGCGTTTCTCCGCAGCCATTACATATTGGTAATCTACTTCGAAGCGTTTCACTGCACCTGCAAGCTCTATAGTCACGAAGCCTTTGATTGCAACACCCGGATTTGCCGGGTCGGGATAACTACTGAGGTCTTCAAAGGTGATAATGAGCCTAGGGAATGATTTGGCCTTCAGTATTTTCCGTAGGTCACTGGTCATCATTGGGTTTTTACAATCAAACTTCTGTACACCAAGAACCATTGAACCGCTGATTTTCACACGTTGTCGGTTAGTTTCTTTACCAATGGTGAGCGTATCAGGTAGTTCATATTCGGGGATTACGCAACTGAACTTGTTGATGTTTGTACTCCCATTTACCTTGAGCATACATTGCTTACTTAAAGCCCATTTAACAGGACTGCTCAAATTGGACAAATTGGTTGACGCTACATTAAAGCCATAAATAGGCCATGAAATGGTTGTTAAGCACAATAATAACCTGAAGAATTTTACTTTAAAAATCGGCATCTTAGTCATTTTTCCATGGCAAATTTTAGTGATGAAATATGCTGCAAGCTCGATTTATTATTTCCCTCCCCGATTGATAAACGTTGGGATTTTGGGTGACCTGTATCATTAAAACAGTTAATAGGCGTTTTACTGGCGTAGCCTTTGTTAGGGTGATCTAGGACATAGTGCGGCCTGAGAGGGGGTTTGTAAGGGTAAAGGGTACCTTGATGCTTACAAGCATGCACGCAGCCCCTAACGAGCTCCTTATGAGCTTAGTCGCAGGTCGAGATTTTGGAACTTTTTACGTTCGCCCTGCTATTTCCGTTTACATAAAATAGGCTAATTCCATCGGGGCTTTATGCCGTAAACAGATTTATATACTGCTAATATTTCCGCCTTAACATCATTGGGCGCATCATCATTACTCTTATCTTTCGTAAAATACCAATAAACATCCAGTGCTTCTATGTCTTCCAGAAGCATCTTGGGCGCCCATTGGCCTATAGGTAATTTGACTCCGACATAAACTAGATTGACCCTTCCCCGCTCAAGGGCGTATATTACATAAATGCCCAGAAAATCTTTAGGAACATTGGAGACCTCTGCGAGCTCATTATCCGGTTCAAAGAAAAAATGACCGTTGTTTTTATACTTATTTAGTTCATCAAACATTGTGATTGTATTGTGGAGCAAATTAACAGAATATTTTGCAGATACGCTGTAGTGTCAGTTTTATTGCTAAAAAAGCGAGGTAAGGGCCATGGAGTTATAAACTAAAATTTATAATTAAAGCAGAATATTGGATCGTTTATTCTATACGGAACTTTATTACTTCAATTGGGTTTGGATAGGCAAAAGAACCGCTATCAAAACTATACTTTTACTGCATGGATAATTTAGAACAGATTCCAGAGTTTAAGTCATCGCCCGAACTCATAAAAAAGCTATATCAGTTTAGCACTAAGAAACACTTTGAAGCCGGAAGCATTATATTAAATGAGAATTCTAATATTCGTTCCATTCCTATCGTTACTAAGGGCGTTATGAAGGTGATCCGCACAGAAGAAGATGGCAGAGAAATTTTGCTTTATTACATCAAAGCCGGCGAAAGCTGTATCATGTCTTTCCTCGGCGGATTACATAATGAAACCAGTAAGGTGAAGGCCGAAGTCGAAGAAGATGCCGAAATCCTGTTTCTACCAATGGATAAAGTTTCTCTGTTTATCAAAGAGTATCCCCAATGGCTCGACTATATTTTCCGCCTGTACCATAAACGTTTTGAAGAATTGTTGGAGATAGTAAATGCCATCGCATTTAAGAAAGTTGACGAACGCTTGGTGACATTTCTTAAAAATAAATCAGCATTAACAGGTTCAAAAACGATCACGATAACCCACGAACAACTAGCTAATGAACTTGGCACTGCACGCGTAGTGGTCTCCAGGCTTTTAAAACAGCTGGAAGACAGCGGCACAGTGAAACTTGGGCGAAATAAGATTACCCTTGTGTAACCAAAGTTACTGTAGGCAACGTTTAATTGATATAGCTTTGACTTATCGATTAAAAAATAAATGAACATTACAGGCTATTTCGCATCTATTCTTATTGGCATTTCTCTTGGCTTGATTGGTGGTGGCGGCAGCATCCTCACGGTACCTGTTTTGGTATATCTCTTTACTGTAGATACCGTGCTTGCTACTACCTATTCCCTTTTTATAGTAGGTTCCACAAGTTTGGCAGGTTCTATATCATACTTTAAAAAAGATCTTATCAACTTTAAAACCGCAATGGTCTTTGGATTTCCATCGATAGTTGCTGTTTTTTTGACCAGGACTTACTTTCTTCCAGCGATTCCTGAACACATAGCTAGTTTAGGCAAGCTCATCATCACCAAAAGCACCTTACTACTCATTTTCTTTGCGGTATTGATGGTTTTAGCATCCTACAGCATGATAAAAAAAGATAAGAAGAAGGAAGGCGATCAGACCAAACCTATAAACAACTTTTTAGTAGTAATTCAAGGGGTAATAACGGGGATTGTGACTGGATTAATTGGGGCTGGCGGTGGTTTTTTAATTATTCCAGCATTAGTAAATTTATTGAAATTACCTATGAAAGTAGCTATCGGAACATCTCTGGTAATCATAGCGGTAAACTCACTTGCAGGTTTTGCCTTTTCAGTTGGGCATGCTTCAATTCACTGGTCATTTTTATTCACGGTAACCAGCATTGCCATTGTTGGTATATTCATCGGCAGTTTTATATCTACTAAAATCGATAGCAAAAAACTTAAACCAGCTTTCGGTTGGTTCGTGCTAGCTATGGGCATCTATATCATCATCAAAGAAACCTTATTAAAATAAATTTTTCTTGTGTAACCAAAGTCACTGAACAGGAAAATAAATCAACGCAACTTTGTAGTACCAAAAATTAAAATAAAGGATTATGTTTTTTCAACATGTTTACGACAAGAGCTTAGCTCAAGCAAGTTATTTAATTGGTTGCCAGGCAACAGGCGAGGCCATTGTAATTGATGCACAACGCGATATGGATGTGTACCTTAAAATTGCGACACAAAACAACCTCAAAATTACCCATATTACCGAAACCCATATCCATGCGGATTTCCTGAGTGGTTCTAGAGAATTAGCAACAGTAACTGGAGCGCAGTTGTACCTGTCCGATGAAGGTGGCAAAGATTGGCAATATCAATTTCCTCATAACGGGTTGAAAAACGGCGATAAAATTAAAGTGGGAAACCTTAGTTTAGAAGTATTGCATACACCAGGACATACGCCAGAAAGCATCAGTTTTTTGTTAACTGATCATCCGGCTACCAACGAGCCTATAATGATTTTTACAGGAGATTTTGTTTTTGTTGGAGATATTGGCCGACCAGATTTACTAGAAAAGGCAGCCGGGATGATTGGTACACAAGAGATAGGCGCGAAAGACATGTATGAATCAATACAACGTTTTGCAGAACTTCCATCGTTTCTCCAAGTTTGGCCAGGTCATGGAGCTGGTTCTGCTTGTGGAAAATCGCTGGGTGCGGTTCCCAGCTCTACAGTGGGTTACGAAAAAATCAGAAATTGGGCATTTCAGTACAATAACGATGAAAAAGGATTTGTAGATTATCTGCTTGAGGGACAACCAGAGCCGCCAAAGTATTTCGCTATGATGAAACACTTGAACAAAGTTAACCGTCCATTGCTAGTAGAAATCCCTCAACATCAACAGTTAAGTAAAGCGCAGTTTCTGCATGCCTATCAGGATGGCATCAAAGTTATTGACACCAGAAACAAAGTTGAGTTTGCAAAAGGCTTCATTCCAGGAAGCATCAATATTCAACATAATAACAGCCTTTCTACTTGGGCCGGATGGATTTTAAACTATCAGGAACAGTTTATCATTGTTGCTGAAACAGGCGAAATGGAAGAGATAACCAGGAAGCTAATGCGAATTGGTTTAGATAATATTTATGGCTATATCACTGATGTTACTAATTTAGATCTGGAATTAAATACTGGAGATCTGGTCAACATCGACACTTTTAAAACCTATATAGGAAAAGAAGATGCGCAAATTATAGATGTACGTGGATCAACAGAGTTTAATGCCGGCCATATTGAAGGCGCCGAGCATGTTTTTGTAGGCACATTGAATGCTAATTTGGATAAAATAAGTAAAGACAAACAGGTCGTTATCCACTGTCAGGCTGGTGATCGTTCAACTATTGCCTATTCTATTTTAAGAAGAAATGGCTTTGAAAACGTTAAAAATTACTCCGGTGGAATGAAGGAATGGTTGGAGAAGAATGGTCCGATCAGTAGTTTGTCCTCTTAATTAATACTTTTACAAAGACAAAATATAATTGGAATAACTACATAGATCTGCAACAACAATGATTGAACTTTTAAAACAACCCTGGCCTTGGTACGTGGCTGGTCCATTGATTGGACTTACGGTGCCTGCACTACTAATTCTAGGAAACAAATCTTTTGGCATCAGCTCTTCATTACGACATATCTGTGCAGCATGTATCCCTGCTAACCTCTCCTTTTTCAAATATGATTGGAAAAAAGAAGCTTGGAATCTATTCTTTGTTTTAGGTATTTTTTTTGGTGGTGCTATAGCAATTAGCCTACTATCTAACCCAAATCCTGTTATAGTGAATCCAAAACTAGCCGTTGAGTTAGCAGGATACGGCATAACCAATTACGACAACCTTATTCCAACTGATGTAATGAATTGGTCTTCATTATTTACGCTTCGCGGATTTATGATTATGGTTGTAGGCGGATTTCTTGTGGGTTTTGGCACTCGTTATGCCGGAGGCTGCACCAGTGGTCATGCCATAATGGGCTTGTCGAATTTACAATGGCCTTCATTGGTAGCTACAATTTGTTTTATGATTGGAGGGTTTATTATGGCCAATCTAATTCTTCCTCATATTTTAACACTTTAGTCAAAATGGAACAATATATAAATACAGATCTTGAATTACGCTCATTGGATTCCATTTGCGTAAACGAAAGCCAGCTAAACCATAAATGGTACCACAACCTTAAATACCTTGCTGTCGGGGTCCTTTTCGGTATAATATTTGTAAAATCGGAGGTAGTAAGCTGGTTTCGGATTCAGGAGATGTTTAGGCTACAGTCCTTCCACATGTACGGCATTATTGGCAGTGCTGTTGTAGTTGGCATGATATCGGTTTGGCTGATTAAAAAGTTTAATATTAAAACCATTTACGGCGAGACAATTGAATTCCACGCTAAAAAATTTAATAAGGGCCAAATTTATGGCGGCTTAATATTTGGATTGGGCTGGGCAGTGACGGGCGCTTGTCCGGGGCCTCTCTTTGCTCAGATAGGTACTGGTGCAACGGTAATTATTATTACGTTGTTGAGTGCCATAGCAGGGACCTGGGTATACGGCTTAATAAGAGAGAAGTTGCCCCACTAAAATTTGTGCGACTGTAAAAGGTTTCTACGTACATCTAAGCAGGAAGCGAAGATCCCATTCTCTCCATAGTCTCTGTGGTAATATCCCTGAAAGTTCCATAAACTTTTGTACACACCCCATCTTTGTAGTTTGACTTTCCCAGTGTATGTACCCATTTCTGCTCGTTACCTGCAGTGACTAACTCTAGTTCCAGCTCCCAAGGTGTTCCATTTGATACAGCAATTTCAATTGCGTTAGTGATCATCACCCTACTTTTTCCTTCCTTATAGAAGTTAATTGCAGTGCTCAGCTGCGGGATATATTCTTCATCAACCCCATGGATTTCTTTTGTAACTGATGTCCATGATAACTCATTGTTCTTAAGATTCAATTCCCAGCCCCCAACCTTTTTACTTTTATCGGTTTGCTGCATCATCAGATTAAACATATCCACTGATACCTTTTGTGCATCCTTGGCATCTTCTATATCGGTAAGGTCTCTTGTAACTTTTGTAAAACCGATTACCTTTCCTTCTTGGCTATATATTGCTGTGATTACAATACTTCCCCAAAACCTCTTACCATCTTTTCTTACCCTCCAGCCTTCATCTCTAGCTACCCCAGTCTTTCCAGCTTCACTGATTAATTTCTCTGGACTTCCCGCATTTATCTGTTCATCAGTATAAAAAATCCTAAAATTCCTGCCAAGTACTTCTTGAGAACTGTATCCTTTTATCTTTTCTGCACCTTTGTTCCAGTTCTCTACATTACCCGTTTCATCGAGCAGCAGGAAAGCGTAATCATCAATTTCCTGCACCATCTTATTGAAGCGAATCACCCTTAAGTCTTTGTTTGCAACAGACTCCGCTACGATACTAACAATAGTTTGATTAAAGTTATTTGTCGCATTTTTAAACATCGAAAGCCATTCATCATCTATGAGCTCTTTGTCGTACGTAACTAAATCTACCAATCCCATTATAGTGGTTAGAGGTTGCCTGATCTGATGAGATTGGAGCTGGGCAATTTTAATGAGGGACTCGTTTCTTGCCTCTGCGACGTCGATCTGTTGCTGAAGCAGTTTCTTGCCCATTTCCAGTTCCATCAAGAATGTTACTTGTCTGGAAAGCATCGACAATACATTCTGCTGCATTTCAGTAAGGTCGTTAGACTTAAGGTCGAAAAGACATAGCGTACCCAATTTAAGCCCATTTTTAAGAATTAGAGGTGCACCTGCGTAGAACCTCAGTTTGGGGTTTTCGTGTACTAGACTGTTATCTATAAATCTTAGATCTTTTGATGCGTCACCTACAATCAACAAATTGTCTTGTGCAATCGCATATTGGCAAAAAGAGGTTTCCCTTGGCATCACCTCGACATCGGTCCCATACTTTACTTTTAGCCAGTTAAACTCTTCCCCTAAAAATGTAATCATGGCAAGAGGCTTGTCACAAAGCTTAGCTGCAAGCTCAACTATATCCTGAAATTCGGATGACCTGTTAAAATCCAGTTCAAGGTATTTACTTACCTCCGCAAGCCTGCGCTCTTCATCATTTATCATACCCAAGCGTCTGAAGCATACAATTAAATATTATTATTTGTTTTCTCCTAAAGTTATCCAATTTTCTCTTAAAACAAATATATCTAAATTCACGTAACCACTCAGGTATTGCTATGAATCAGCAATAGTGAAGAAAGCATTAAGAATTGCCTGTTGATTTTTCTTGCATGTATCTGTAATGGAACGTATGATTGCATAGTTCTGAGCGCCTTTAGCAGATTTGGACATACCAGAGAATTCAGCTTGACCTTTATATTTCGTATCGCCTGTTCGGAGCTATTGTTATGTGCGGGTACCTCATGGTGGTAAAGAAATGTCAGCAAGTAGTCCATGTGTTTTACTATTCTTTTTTGAAAGGTGATTACTTCAGGATGGTGGGGGCTTATATTTTGTTGGATCTCTCCATCTTTGGTGATATACCCTACAAAGAATGAATTTAGAGTGATCATATACATATCGGTTTTATTAGTAATCTCATATTCAACACCGTCAATATCTATGTATCGATCTGTAATCATATCATTCTAAGTTTGGGTAGCAATAATGCTAAAATTATTAGTATTTTGTTTTCAATGTGGAATACTTTAAATTTAAGAAACAGCAGTAGATAAAATATGTATGGAGACAATACTACTTCAATCATTTACTATAGAGGAGTTTAGAACAATAATTAGGGAGGAACTTAAAGCTGCTTTGCAGCAGGATCAACTATTAACAAAAGAAGGAGCCCAAAAATTAATTGGAGCAAGCAATGCAGTATTTTTAAAAGCAGTTGAAGACGGTAAATTGAAACCGCAATTTTTGAAAGGACGGAAAAAAGCAATGTATTTCGAATCCGAGGTTCTCAAAATAATCGTACCTAAAAGAAGCCGAAAAACATTTTCATAATTCCAACTTATCGTCATCTTTTATCGGGTTAAAAATAAATTGCTTCTCTCCGATTATAATAGTCTACCATTTTTTCGAATAGCATACGCTTGGCCCGGAATCACCGATATATGCACAGTCCAAGTGCAAGGGCAATCTTTGCAAACTTAGCATCAACCAAAGCTGAATATTTAACAGTATTTACGTTTTCCTTTTCCATAGTTTTTGTCGTGTTTAGGTGGCTATGGAATTATGGAGGGAATTCGTTTTTTGGCCATTTAATTGGTCAGAGTTATTTAAAGCATTCCTAGAGAATGCTTCATACACCCGTAGCAGTAGCGTAGGGGTACAAATAGGGCTTTGCCCAATTTATGCTTGCTCCTTTTCTTTGAAGGGAAAAGGACAAGCCGAGGAGACCAGAGGCTTGCAGATAAAAAATGGAATTGTGGTAAATGGCGCTGTACTTTTCATTGCTAAAATTTAAGTACAGCAAATTTGGGAAGTCAGAATTAGACTTAATGAGGCATCGTGGAATATACCAAAAAGAATTATTTTGGATACTATGTGGTAGACAAAAACCGTTTAATTAAAGTAGCTTAACCATTGCTCTTAAGTGAATCAGCATTAAACATCGATTCGATTTCAGCCTCAGCAGTATTCTCTTCATATGCTTCAAATTTCCGCTGTTCTTTCCAATAGTCTTCATTGCTATCAGATCGTTCTGATTCCTCAATATAGAGTTCCTGCATTTTCTCCTGAATTTCCGAGGATACTTCAGCGATTTCAGCCTCCCAAAAGGCCGCAAGATATCTGATTTCCTCAAAATAGTCGTTGAGTTCTTCAGTAGAGCTTATGTCATTGAATTCATCTTTATAATCGTTAAATGCGAGGAATTCATTCTTCAAGTTACGGTTTTCGGATTCTGTTACAAATGCCGGATAGGCCTTAAAAAAATCAATGACAACTCTTAATGATGCGCTGGTCGGCAAATGCTTACCTTCGTTGAATATTACCTTTTTGGTACTTAACACCACTGATCTAAATTCTTTAGTAGGGAATAATTTTTTATGCTCGATCTCCTTAAGAAACACCAATAACTCAGAAGTATCGCCTACATTAAGGTAATCCAGACTGTAAACAAAGTTCTGGATTGTTTCTTTTATAGATTCCCGCCCTGTATGCTCATAGACAGAAGTAAGTAAAAGAAGTCTTTGCTCAAATCGCTTCGCAAAAACTAGGGCTCCTTCGTTTTTTTTAGTTACATAAAGTAATCGTCCTATAGCTGAATGGTAACTAGAGGGATTATTGATAATTGCTTTTCTTAATGGGCTGCTTTCAGCAAAGTGATGACCCCATAAACGCATTAGTTGCTCGAAATCTGTCGCGTTCTGGATCAGGTCATCTAAAAATTCTCTTGTCTGATAAATATGACCTTGTAAAAAGTCAACGATTGAAGGATTGTGAAATTTCACTGTCAGGCCTGAAAATAAATAACTTTCTTTACTTGTTTTTATGAAACTCCCGTCCAACTCTTTCAGTGACCTGATAAAATCTGGGATTTTATATGTCGTATTGGCTATATATCTATCTTGAAGTTCATTCACATCGATTACATCAGCTACAGTTAACATTATTGCTAAAAGGGTTCTTGAGGACTCCGAAATCTGGTTTGTAAAGGAATAATTCCAGATCTCATGAGGGTTAGCAAGACTGTTTAGGAAAGTTTGGGCGTAATCAACTTGTCTTATTCCATTTAGGTTGTGATAATTAACCATCGTTTCTATAATCCGTGGATTAAAATTAGCATGATCAATAATCCTCAAATAAAGCTTCCCTTTTAAAATTTCCAGTTTAAATGAGTCTGGCATTTCGGAAAAATATAAGTGGTTATACAAAATTTTTGCCTTAATAAGTTTGGTATAATGCAATAGATCGACTATACAAGTAGCAATATCAAGAAACCTATCTGCGAGCCGTTCATAATGAAGGCGCGCTTGCCGGAGAATATGCTCTCTAGTGGTTAATATAAAACGTTTATTCTTTGACGTGTTAATTTCCTTAATAAAAGTTAAGATTGATTGGTCTTCATTTTTGCCCAATTTATCGGCAATACTAGTCCTACCGAGAAAATCATCATAATAAAATATTTGCTTTTGATCAGGTTTGAAAAGATCCCAAGCCTCATTTATATTTTCAGTCACCTCTATAAACTCGTAACCTTGACTCAGATGTTGATATACAATAATTTCTGCTAATGTTGACTTCCCAATCCCAGCTATTCCAGAGATAATTAAATAATTGCTTTGCTCCAGTATTTTGTTAGCCTGGTGATAACTGTCATTCGCTACGTAATATTTAAATTTTTCCTTTATGGCTTTAATCTTGGCGTTGGACCTATTAATGATTCCGCTGTGAAAAATACGCTCTAAAATGGTCGAACTAGTAAGCCATAATTTGAAATGCTGCTTTTCAATTAAAGGATGCTTATTTAACAAGTTATTTATTTGACTACAATCAATAATGTTGTCAGTAGTCCCAAAATACTTTGGGGCGAGTTTAAAAAGTTTATCTATTTCATTTGGATTCATAGACAAAGAGGTCGCAAGTATATAAGTGCCTGGATCTAATTCAATTATGTTTTCTACCTCATCATCTTTAACCGTCTTATACAAGTTTGCAAATTTTGAAGCAGCGTAATGCTTACATTGCACTATTAAGGTATTTTTACTGGATACAAATCCGCGGATGTCAATGCCTTTATCTTTTCCAGGTTTGTACGTCTGAAGGTTAATTTTCAAATCTGCCTGTAATAAATCTCTCACAAGCAATTCAAAATCATAAGAAGAAAGACTTTTGAAGTCATAATTAGCCATACGCCTAAAATAATTGAATTTTCCCTTAACTAATGTAATGAATTGTATTGAAAAATTCTGAGCTTGTAACTTTGGCCAAGCCCTTTATTGGGATATACCAAGATTACTCAGTTAAGCTTATTCTATAATTTCATATTGCTCAAAAGGAGCATTATGAGTTTATTAGAAGATAAAAAGACAGTTTACCGTTTAAAATTCTTCCAAGTGCTAACAATAAAAACGAAGCGAAACTATCGAGAAAAAAAACCAAGTCAAAGAGAAAATAGGTGTCCATTCCTAAAAAAGCTATACACAATTAATCGTGTATGGAAACAAATAAAGAGGAGTTCAAGTACTCCGAAAGAACTAGTAAAACTCAGAAATTCGATCGTCGGCTAATTGAACATATTGTTC